>ENA-OROZ01001321-OROZ01001321.1-human-gut-metagenome-genome-assembly--contig:-NODE-1321-length-23447-cov-6.686645_pt1 | contig 23447 bp, 47 predicted proteins | sample MGYA00242138_ERZ509066 | MGnify/ENA primary metagenome ERZ509066 (study PRJEB26280, sample SAMEA2338691) | human gut metagenome | biome: human gut; feature: human-associated habitat; material: faeces... | reverse complement strand
TGTCAATAGTGCCATCATCTTTAATGTTGTTTGGGTTTATATCAAACATATAATTTTGACAAGATACCATAGTACCGTCCCATAAAAGCTTTAATTCACTCCAATTAGAGCCACAAAAATTATTCATAGATAATGATCTAATAACTTCTTCATTTTTATCTTTAATGCATTGTAAAACTTCTTCAATTGTTAAAGGGCATCCTTTTTGAGTTACATATTCTCCCAAATCACATAGACTATCTTCATAAACACTTCTATATCCAACGATTAAACTAACTGGCATTCGTGGATCATGAAAATCAGACACATCAATATTAATTAATCTTTGTAAAAAAGATTCATACTCAATACGCTCGTCCACTGATCCGTCTCTTGGATGTTCTGGACAAATAGAAACTGAAGGATTAAGCGTAATAGCTTGATTAATAACTTTTTCATTTAATTCATATCCAAAAGTATCTAATTCTTTATAATAATCATGAACTTTTTCAAGAGTATCTAATTGATTAATGAGCGTTCCAGACAATACACCATGTAATTGTATTGAAATATTTGTATGATTAAATTTAATTTTATTTAATCCCTCTATAACTGTTGAAATAGTTTGAAAAATACGTTCATTATTTGCATTTCTAATATTATTAGTAGAATAAGCTCCATCATATGAAAATTGAATTGATAAATTTACATCATCTTGAGTTGTTAATTCATCTACTCTTTTAGCAAAAGCAATTATACGTTCTGGAAAATCCATTCCATTAGTTGAAAAATCAATATTTCTAATATTAGGAAAAAATTTAAACCAATCATCTAAATGCTCTGTAATAAGATGAAGTGTTAGTGTTGGTTCTTGACCCCAAAATCCAAAATTATCAATTATATATCTATCAAGGTCTAATCTTTTAAAAATTTTTTTTACATTTTCAAGATAAGAACCATCAGTTAAAGCTTTAATTGTATCTTGTTGTAATTTAGCAGAACAACCATTTAAACTATTTTCTATCATGCAATACTAACAATGTAAATTACACCCACATGAAGATACGAGTGTTACTGCTCTAACATCTATATCTGTATTTTTTTTCATAAATTCTCCTTTTTCTCTTAAAAAATTTAAGATCTTGATCTTCCTGCTCCACTTCTATTCGTGCTGTTAGAAGTATAAGCACCTCTATAGGAGCAAGGTCTACGACTGCCTCCATGAGTACCATTATCAGAGCCTCTATTGCTTGTATAATAAGTATAATTACTTGAATAATTAGAGCTATTATAAGCATTATTAGAACTTCTATTAGAACCGTTATAAGCATTATTAGAACCTCGATGAGTTCCATCATAAGCATAATATCCATTTCTATGCGTGCCATTATAGCTACCATCATAAGCGTTATTAGAAGCTCTATAACTACCATTATAGCTTCCATCATAAGCGCAAACTGCGTTTACTTCTTCAAGTTTTGTCCTAATTTGTGATAATGGAATATATTTAGTTAATTCATTTGCTCTTGGGACTGTAAAGGTGTCAAAAGTTGCTTTTGTACCAACGTAAGATACATTTCTTAAATTTTCAATTTCGTTCTTTATTGTGATAACATCTCGCGCCCCAACTCTTTGTTTAGTCTTATCAGGAATAGCAGTTCTACTTTGAGAAAATCTTGTTTGCGCTGTATTTAAGTTATCATATAAAGCACGAACATCAGCCCATGAAATTCGACTTCCTGTTCCTGCCATAATTTTGCTCCTTTTTAATTATTAATTGAATATTTAATTACAAAATCAACAGAAGAATTATATTCTTGTGCAAAAACTTGGTCCCCAATATCATTACTATACTCAAAAGAAAGTTCTTCAATATCATCTAATTTCTTATCAAAAATAACACGATAATCTTCTGAAGCTGTTAAATAAGCAACTGTTATTTTATCCATAGTCTCTCTATTTAACTTTTTAATAATATTAGCTCCCTATTTAGCCAAGTTTACTTTTTCCATATCATACTCTTGGCTAAATTCACGCATACGAAGAAAACAGAATTTGTTTTCAGTATTGGAACTAGAAGTAATAGTAAAAGTAATTGGACCTGTAAGGATAGTATCCTCTACGTTTCCATCTTTATTAGTAATAGTAATTTTAAAAGTATTATCTAAATTTACCATTTTAATTTTCCTCCTCAAAAATTTTATAAAATATAGGATATATTATTTATTATCCTATATTTTATAAAAAAAAATTTTATTAATTTAATCTTTTTTGATTAAACATTTAAGCCTTTATCTAATTTATATTAATATAATAACAAAAAAAAAGAGTAATGTCAAATGACATTACTCTTTAAATCAATTCAATCCTAATCTTGCCTTTAAATCAGCAATATTTTTCTTTTCATCTGTAGTAATTTCAATTGGGGTTTCTCCACCTGCGGTTGCCCCATCTTCAAAATTCAAAACATTTGAATCCGCGGTTGCGCCTGCTTCACCGACCGGAGTCTTTGGGCATGTCATACTAATAGCAATCTGAATTCGCTCACCATTCTCATTAGCCCAAAGATAATACTTTTTATCTCGTTCGCCGATCCAATCAGCGCCAAATACTTCCGCCATTTTCTTAGCGATTTGTTCCTTAGCTACTGCACCTTTAGCCATATCTAATTCTCCTTAACTAAAATTATGTATAAAGTCTTTTAAAGACCTAAAATTATTAACTTTTTCTTCACTAGCATCTCTAAAGCACCAAGGACATAAATACATATCAGTTCCTTTATGATAGTGAATATCTTCTGTATAATATAAATTATTACAACATTCGCATCGTTTACAATAAGTATCCGCACAACTATCGCAAACTAATTCATTTTCATCGCCTACGGAATTTGCTTCATCAAGGATTATACGAGAACCGCAACAAGCACAATAACCATAGTTATCGTCTTCATTTACTCCATAACTGAATTCACAATCTCCGCATCGCATATATTCTCCACTTTCGATTATAGTTTTACCGCATTGTAAACAAGGGACATCGCCACCAATAGACCAATGAGGAAGATCAGTCTCTAATGGATAATAATACAATTTTAAACTATAAATAGGCAAATAACAAGAAGAATAAAGTAAATCATTATATTGAAGAGTATGCTCGCCAATATCTCCAACAATATCACCAATAGGATATAAACGAGATAAAATAGGAATCCATGTCTCGGATAATCCAATAGTTTCTTCACCAAAAGAAGTAATGCTCATCCTATTAGAAACAGTATTAATACCTCCATCTACCCATTCACGCAACTGGAAAGTCTTATCAAAAGTATTGATAATATCTTTAATTTTAATTAAAGCATTAGTTGTCATGAAAGGATATTGACGACCAGCCATCAAACCGCGTTGCTTATCTTCCATATAAAGAAGCATACGCCATTTCTTAGAATTCCAAAGAACCTCTTCGGGGAAATGCGGAAGTTTCTGATTCTCCGCTCCGCGCAAATAGCAAATAAAAGTGCTTCTATCTACCATGTAAGATAAATTTCCTGCTCTATATTCGCCATCAAGCGCATGACAAGAACGCCAATTATAAGTATTTTCACTTATGCTTAAAAAATCCAAAGGATGAACTGAGAAACATAATGTTCCCTCAATCTTGTCCTCTTGGATAATACGACTTGCATAATTTTGAATATCTTCCAAAGAGCGCGGATTCTCTTCGAAATACTTAAAAGCCTTAACTAATTTCATTCCTCTTGGAATCTTTTTATTCTTATAAAAATAAGTATCTATAACTGTATTATTAAAGAATCCTTCTTTGTTTGTAAAAATAAAATCTTTTAAGTCTTCATTATTATAAGTATAATTAATTGTTTCAAGAAACTCCTCAAGACGATGCTCTTTAGTTTTATCATCTAAGGAAAAAGATACCTTTTCCGGCCATTCATAAATTAAATGACCATGGAAAAATTTAATTAAGTCTTTTTTGGCTTCGAGGAATCTTTCGAATAGTTCTTCTGTTTTTGGATTACTGATTCCTTGGGAGTAACTGATGACTTTGTTGAACTGTTCTCTAATGCTTTCGATGTCGAAGTCATATGACATTTGACTAATCCTCCAATACAATCTTTACAATACTCGCTGTGTGGGTTCGCAGGGTCAATTTCAAATGCCTCTTCACACTCCGCACACCATTCAACATTACTGGGAATACAATCAGGGCAATAAAAACATGTATGTCCATCTAATCCCTTTACTGGAAATGTTTCATATTCACTAAATAACTGACCGCATCCTCTACAATGAACGTAGAATCCATCGCCATCAGTTGGAAAATTCTTACAAATATTATCGAACCAAATATTATGATAATTACGATAATACTCAAAATTAGGAATATCTTTCTCTTTGAGCATGCGGATTACCTTATTAATCGTATCAAAAAGAGCACCCGCATTTAATGTTTCAATACGGTTATGTTCATTTTTATAACCTACTGAAAGATTTACACCACAAATTTTCCATTCAGGGCATAAAACGCTAATATCACTAAACGTGCCAAAATCCTCTACAAATCCAAAAGATTCAATGTAATCGATGAATTTAGGATTGTAAAGGTCATAAAACACACAATCATTTGTGCCCTGTCTATCCAACTGAATAATATATTTCAAGTTGGGAAATGGACACTCAAAATATTGTAATACTAATGCTTCGGCGCCCAATCCACCGATTTCTTCATCAGTGGTAAAAATAATAGAAGGGCGCAAAGACGTATTCCTCAAAATATGAAGAATCGCATATACTCCTGCTCTATCATCTGCGCCAAGACCATCGGGCGACCAAAGCACATTTTTTCTTGTGTCATAATATAAATCTTTGACCGGTTTCTCAAACACGGTATCAAGATGAGCTACTAAGGCAATCGGAATATCACCAACCGCACAAACATACTCTTTAGTAATAACTACTTCAGTATATTTAGCTTTCAATACATCGGTAACATATTCTCTTAACTCATCTTGCGTCGAGCGAACCAGATATTCAAATAACCAAAGTTCATTAGTTTTAAAACCTCTCACAGTTTATTCTCCTATCTTTTATCTTATATTTATATTATAACATTATTTTTTTTATTTGTCAATTGAGTCCTCTTCCGCCTCGGGGATAGGATTATTCTGCTTGCTTGCTTGAACGGCTTTATCTATAACACGAGAGAATATAAATGCGGTTTCACAATAATGACACGTCCCTTGTCGCTGACAGCGCTGACCACAATTGATGCGGTTTGGGCCAAAATCTTCGGGAATTCCACGATTATCCGCATTATAATTTAGATTGGTTAATAAAAGGTTTAGATTACCTTGCCAATGACCGCTTTGATAAATATCCAAAAGCACAGCTTCTTTGGAGAGTGCGGGCTCGTCGAATTCTAAAGTTGAGACATATGTTCCATAATAATCTACGTCTTCCGGTCGGACGTAGGAACCGCATATTCCATTTTCTCTTGGAAGATTGTCATCATAGCATTTATTCGCAATCATACGAATTGGAACTTTTGCTTGCTGATTTAATTGTCTCAGATCAAACGTAAGCGGTGCCCCGATGAAAAGTTCGCTAACTTTAAGATCAAGGAGAACGCGGACTTCTGCCCATGTAGTAGCAGGATAAGCAAAATAATACTTTACATCAATATTACATCCATTACGAGTAAGCATATCTTCAAATGCTACAATAAGATCGACTTTATCCTTAAAGGAATCAATCTCTTCCCAATTCACTTCTTCGTTTTTGCGGATTCTGATAATATATCGCTTATTAGGGAATTTCTAAATCATATCATACATAATGTTTATATCATTATAATTAACCATAAGTTCATCAGCTTTCTCGCGAACAACATCAGGTTGGCGCACAGAAACACAATATTTCAAATTATATCACTCCTTTATAATATAATTATAACAAAAAACTCCAATTTTGTCAAGAAAATTCTAAACGGCTTTTTACTTTTGGACTTTCAGTGTATGCGACCAGCACCGGTCGGAGCAGACAACAAGAAAAAATGGACTGAAAATTTTTCAGTCCATTTAATCATTTAATTCTTAGTCCTCAGTGACAATTTTCTTATAAGCCACTTTCTTGGATGCCTTACCGCCATCAGCACCCGGAACGGAAACCTCAGTCTTCTCCGCGCGGTTCTCGGCTACAAGAGTGCGGAGTCGATAACTGGCACGCTGTGCAGAAACGCTCTCATCGCCGAGAGCCTTGACGATCTCAGGAATGGTCATAAACTCATCGTCATAAAGAACATTATAAATCTGCTCAGTCAGCTCATCGCCCTCAGCACGCTTGGCGGCCGCACGCTCCTTAGCCTTGGCAGTCTTCTTATCAAGCAACTCAATCTCATGCTCGCAAAATGCGATCACATCATTGGGATCATACTTGATCTCACCAGTATGCATAGCTCCGATAATCGCGGTCAGATAATCGCGCTTAGAAACCTTAACTTCATTAGTCATAATTTTTACCTTAACCTTTCATAAATAACAATTTTATTTTTAGGAAGTATTTCTTCCTTTACCTTACATAAATATTATATATTATTTTTTTTAAAAAATCAAAGAAGGTCTTTGATTTGGATTAGTGCCATTAACCCAAGAAATGAATTCCTTTTCATTAATATCAAAGAGGTCTCTGCCCTTTTTAGTGAGAGTTTCTCCATCGACATAATAATTGGAGCGCCAACCACCTCTATCTTCTTCAATTTCACCAGTGAAGAAAGTCTTTACTTTTTTATCTTCACAACAATCCCAACAAATATCCACATAGAACCCAACTGGCTTCTTCTGGAATCGAAGGCGGATTTGCTTCATATCATCATAATCTTTGCGGACTCTACAACAAGGACAAATTTCTGTGCTTTCATCATAACAATAAGCACAATAAGTTTTTCCATCGACATTGTAAGTATCATCGACATAAACAATATCGCCACACTTATCGCACTTTACTGCACCCGAACAGCTCGTGCAAATGACCATTTCCGCGTTATTTTCTCTATCATCGAGGAGGGAATCATCAAGAAGCTCTCCGCAACACATACACTCAGATTCACCCGAGTAGTTAAGATCAACGTTTTCGTCCGTAGGAATCTTAGTGGAAACGTAAGCATTATGCTCTGCGTAAATATCGTTATACATAAAATTGGTATCAAGATTGAAATAAATATTTCTATCAAGCTCACCAATAATATTATTACTGTAATTCTGAATCTTATTTAAATACTTGGTATAAGGACCAAAGCCAAGATTCTGTTCAGCGAGCTTCTTGATCCAAGCGAGACAAATGCTTTCAAGATTTTCATTACAATAAGGATAACCCTTAATGCCAAGGATAAGGCTTTTATCTACAATGAAAAGCTCACGCCAGCGCTTATTATTCCACGTCACAGGCTTACCAACCTTATACCAAATTTCCATGTCCTTATCAGACCTAAGGTAAGCTTCAAGAATAATGGGAGAATTCATCATCTCAACGGTTCCCTGACGATACTCGCCACCACCATTCTGCCATCTCATACAAGAGTCCCAACCGCAATTATTATCACTCATAGTGATATAGTCAAGAGGATGAATAGAAAGACAAAGTTCACCAGAAATATTTTTCTGATTAAGGAACTGAGAATGAGCGATACGGAACTTTTCATAGGTATCGCGATCAATCTCCAAGATATCACTCATCTTACCAAGCATTTTGCTAAGCTTCATACCCTTATTAATCATAAGAGTTTTATCGTTGTAAGTGAATTTAAAAGATTCACCATCATAGATGTTGGACATTAAAGGCTCAACATCCAAAAGATTTGCCAGATTAAAATACTGAGTATTAGAGATGGCTGTTTTAAGATAAAGATCTCTTACCTTATTATTAAAGGTATCTCGGAATTCATATCCATCACTATTTCGACCGAAATAATCATAAAAATCATCACTCATATCTTCATAAGTGCGAGAATAACTTATCTTACGAGAAATGATAAGATTATCTCCCAACATTTTATAAAGACTCTGCTTATTATAAGCCCAAAAGCGGAGAATATAGTCGAGAGATGCCTTCATATCGGAACTATCTCCACCGAAACCCGCAAAATTGCGGATATACCCTTCAATCTTTTCACAATCTTCTTTGGAAAGGAGTTCAAATAAATTAGCCATATCTTATCAACCTCTTTTTAATATCTTTCTTAACTTTCTATATATATTATAATATATTTTTTTATAAAAATAAAGAAAGCCCTTTGCGGTCAATCAAAGGGCTTTCTTTCGAAAGGGGTTTTATTATATTTACTTACAAAGATTACCCATGAACATGAGCGGAAGAAGATCATCCGCGTTCTTGGAGTCCTTCATAAGGAAATACATCATCATAGGATTCTTAGAGAAATCCATGCCACCCTGACCGCCCATCATAGAGAGCATCAGCATGGTGTTCATATCGAACTCACTACTATTCTCACTCATCATGAGGAAGGGGAGCATATTGCCGAACGGCGCATCCGGAGTCGGCGCATCAGAAGTCATGTTAAAGAGAGACACAACCTTCGTTGCGAAGTTAAAACCAAACGGAGACTTGGTAAGCAGAATCTTCTTCTCCTCACCGGCCTGCGGGTCAATCGCGGTCATACCGGTCTCAGACACGTCAATCACAAACATCGCCTTGCGGTTGTGAATCACAATGTCGCCGACCTTAACGTCCTTGATGGCAACCGGCATCTTGTAGAGGAACTTACCGCCATCAAAGTTGAAGATATCGACGTCGATAATTTCCTTACTCTCAGGGTTGTAAGAAACCCAAGTGCCGTTCGCGTTCTTCACGGCCAAGCCATACATAGACATACGAATGTTATCAGTGGTGCAGGGGCCAAAATCAAAATTAAACGCTTTCATTTTCTTATTTCCTTTCTTATCATCAACATTATTGTTAAATGTATTTTGTTCATTCAAAACTTTATTGATTCGATCATCAATATAATCGTTATCAAGCATAGCGCACTTATCTTTAATTGCGTCAATTTGACTACCGAGAGTGATTGTGGCAGGATCAGCGAGAGTAGTAGCAAAAATTGCGTTAGAATCAATTGAAGCAACTTTTCCAGTCATGTAATCGCTATTAGGAACTACGGTAATAGGTGTAGCGTTCAACTCTCCAAGAATTTTCTTGGCTTCTTCGTCAGAAATAGTATTCGCGCAAGAAATTTCTGTCATCCAGCTCGTTTTGTCATACACTTTGGTATAATCAAGTCCATCCCAGGTCTTGCTTATATCATTATTCTTTTCAGTAGTCTTCTTCGCTTTACGCATCTTATATTCGAAAAGCTTTTCAGAGCACTTGATCGCATACTTATCTGTAAAAATATTACAGATATTATCAAGCAAATACTTACCAAAAGATCCATCAATGCCGTCAACAAAAAAAGAATAATTTATAGTGTAAACATCAGGATAAATATCAAAGAAAAGTTTACCATTGAGGTCAGATTTGACAACAATTCTAACCATATTTTTAGATGTTTTTAGCTTACGCCAAAAAACATAATCAAGTTTCTGATACTTATTATCTTGAACTGCTTGACTAAATCTATCTAAAATTTTATCAAAAATATTAGGTGGGAATTCAAAAATTCCCATTACATTAGTTTCCGCCATTTAGTCTCCTCTCCACTTCTCGTCGGATATATTCCATATCGCTATCCGTCAGAGTGAGTTCAGTCTGGAAAGTCGTCGCGCCCGCACTAATTTCCTTGATAATTCTTTCAAGTTCCTCAGTGTAATTCGCATAACACATAAACAAATTATCCATTACTCCATCCACTCCAATGTATCTTTATCGTCCCAGAAGAAATCAAACTCAGTATGCGCTTTGCCATCCTTATCTTTCTTAATAAGAATATCCATCATATGAGCATGAATACCATCTTCGGGATAATCCATTTCCCAAATTTCACGAATCTTATAACGAGACTTGTGAGGAATAGCTAAATGGGTAATGAATTCCTCGGGAGTCCAAGTTTCAGTAGCCGTGCAAAACACCAAGCCATAGTGCTCACTGTGAATTGCGATTACTCTTTCAATCATTGTTATCCTCTCCTAATATATCACAAATTGCCTGATGACTAAAAGTAATCTTTGCTCCAAGATAAGGAACTGTTTTATCATCAGCGATAATAATTTCCACAAAAGCGATATCGTATTTATAGAAATATACAATACGCTTAATTGCTTCCAAATAATCAGAGGCTACTATTACACCCTGAAAATCTTCCTTTCCTGGGTCTACTGCATTAACATGAGCTATGTAGTGATACTCCATAACAAATAACCTCTTTTCTTATTTTCTATATATATTATATATTATTTTTTTAAAAATGTCAAAAAGATCTTACCAATCGCAACACACGAGCATACTTACGTAGTCAGTATCACAAAAAACATTACGAAGCTCAGCATAAACGCGATTCACGTTAGCGAAAATTTCGCGCTCATCTTCATCAACAAGAGATAAATCTTCATCATTATTGATGAAATAAACTTCGGTATAATCCCAATCACCAAGAATAATGTCTAAAACATCATCAATGTCGTTCTTAGACCATTCAGGGAAAGTGTCGCGAAGCCAAGTTGTAAATTGATTTTCATATACAATAGGTTTCAAAGTATAAGTCATATAAAAAAGTCCTCTCTTAACTTTCTATAAATATTATATAATAATATTTATAAAAAATCAAAAAAGGACTTTTAATTTATTTAATTATTGAATAAATCAGTATCAATGATGGCGAAATTCGCACGATGAATATATACTGCCTTGCCATCAATCGTCAACTGAGTAGTCTTAGGAAGATTCTTTGGAATACTCCAAGAGACGTTATCTCCTACAAACATACAAATGGGGTCGCCCATCTGAGACTGAATTACCACAATCTTACTGCCGGTATCCGCATTGTTCAAATCCTTAGACTTCCAATACCACCAAGAAAGATCCCAATACTCATCCCAACTGCGGTCAGTAGGCGCGGAAATGCTGGTCCCATTGCCACTTGTAGTCGAGGCTTCCGCGGGAATGTCTACATCATACTGAGTGAGACGGCTATCAGCAAAAACAATAGTAGAACCGCAACTCTCAATACTCCTGCCATCAATGTCAATGCTTACAACCGACGAAAGAGAATACGAACCAACCCAACTACCATCAGTAGTATAGGCCCATTCCTTCACTTTGTTAGGCTTAATGTCAAAGGTCTCACCTTCACATTGAAGCCACTGGGCGCCGTGGTTATCATAAAAGGTAGCGAGGAAAGAAAGCTTAACGTCGCCATCCTCCGGCTCGGCGGTAATTGTAGTTGTTTCTGGACTGTCGCACGCGGTCAACGAAAGGCAAAGGATAATCGCAATAATACCACAAATAAATCTCTTCATAATTTAATGCTCCTTTGGATTATTTTCCATATAATTTTTGATACGTTCACCATTGAATCGAGAGGGACATTTAAGACAAATATAACTATTATAATAGTCGCACCAATGCTTTTCTGTCCCATCAGGATTCAGAGTAGGATTCAGCGTATCATACGCACAATACATCTTATCAGTCATTATTTTACCTCACTGCATCTTGTTAATGTGTTAATCTTTACATTCTTACGAACATCTTGCGATTTCACAGTTCCGCGGATATGATAAGTATTTCCAACAATCCAATCACTCTTGGAAGAAGTGATCCACATAAACTGATTACCATCGGCATCGCTCATAGAATAAGCAATGGTATGACCATATTTGCTTTCAAGAGCGTGTTTATCATCAATTTTCACGGTGATATCAATGCGGTCGCCGATGTTGCCGATCCATTGAGCCAAACTCTCGTCATACACAAGGGCATCAACCGCGTGCTTTACTACTTCTTCACGATAAAGTTCTCCATCCGCTCCACCGACCTTATCCCAATCAAGACGAATCGGTTCAACATCTGCGGGAAGCGCAGGAATCTCATCACATGAACGGAAATACCAACCCCACAACCGCGTATAACGTGCGGGACTCATCTTAAACCAATCATTCTCTTCATCACAATTACCTTTAAAAATCGTGATGTAGCCCGCATCACCAAACCCAAGAACTTGACGATGCGGAGCCATCTTAGTTGCTACCTCTTGGGATTTTTCAGGGTAAAGCTTAGCATACTCCGCGTCTTCATACCAACGCACCTGGCGAATAGTCCCGGTTTTCGGGTTCTTCACCTGGATATATTTCTTTCCCGCAGATACATACACATCGCCAATAAATTCAAATTTCTGAAAACTCGGAGCTACCATGCTTTACACCTCCCACATACTAACTATGCTAAAATGTTTTTCATCTTCTAAGATATAAGCTTCAACTGTTTCATATTTCTTAGAGTTATTACACTTATTATATAGCTCAAAAGAGTCTTTCATACTATCAAAATAATCCTCAATGGACAAATCATGATAAACACAAGACCAAAGAAAATCATCATAAGTTCTTTCTTCATAAAAAGAAAGAAGCATTTCATATGTGTCTGAAAGATCACCGCAAGCTAAAACGGGACGAAATTCATCCCATATTAAATGAACTCTTTTCATAGGATTGTCTGCTCCTCAATATAATATTCATGGCTCTTAAACTGAATTGCGAAGCCTTCGGTTGTGATATAGGGAGACTGCATTGCTTGAAGCTTGCTATACCAATCTTTTAAACTGGCGACCTCAGTCCACCATTTTTCCGGTTCAATGGTAAGATAAGAACTTGTGAATCGCACGGTATCACTAAGGAATCGCTCATACATTGCCTCCTCTTGGAGAGAAAGAACTGTCTCCTGAGCGTCATCAATAGTTTCTGTAAGAAGAACAATCTCCTCAGTCTCATTGTCCCTAATAGCGTAAATCGTTTTCATAATTAAAACTCCTTATACTTTTCATATTCTTCTTCCGAGACTTCCCAAACATTATACCCACATTCGGCAAGATAAGCATCATACTCATCATGGAAGTCTTCTTCGCTTTGCTGATCCCACCACTCCATAGCGTCATCTTCAACACAAGATTCCGCATATCGTTCCATTTCTCTTTCCGTGCCTTTAAAGAAATGATCTATTGTTTCACCACAATAGCATGTATATGTTTGAATGTGATAAAATTTAATTTCCATGTTAATTCTCCATCAAATAATCAAATCCATAACCGCACAAATGGCCTTCCTCAATCCAAGAGATAAAGCAAGCACCGCCTTCTCTATTGGGCCATTCAGCGCAAGAGAGATTCCATTGCTGAGATGCGCGCTTAGCTTGAAAGTATTCAATAATCTTATCAACTGCGCTCTCATCACAAGTCATTACGTCATAACCACCATGACCATACTCAACGCAAATGTCCTCAATGTCTTCTTTAATTTTAGAATAAGGAATATTAACAGTTCCAAGCATAAGCGTCTCTCCTTTTTTTTATCTTCTCTTTAACTTTCTATAAATATTATAATATATTTTTTTATAAAAATAAAGAAAGACCTTATGGTTTACATAAGGTCTTTAATCATCGCCATATTTATCATCATAAGCGTTCCAAAAACAGCGGAATGCCAGAACCAACCAAGTGATTAGTGCGGGAACCGCAATCTCCACGCCGACACCTTCCATAATATTAAGACAAGCACCGACGCATAAAACAGAGAAACAAAGTCCACCTAAAATATTACCTTTCATCAGGAGGATCCTCCGTATCTTACATTCCAGTAATAAAGTCATACCAATAGCTAAAAGCAATGGCACCAGACAGAAGCACCGGAACAATCCAATGAATAGGATGCCCATGAATTCCTTCTAAACAAAGGAACGTTGTAAGAAAAGTATAGCACCCAGCGATAAGAAACTTCATCATAAATTAACCCCTCCGACAATCGCTAGCGTCAAGAAAACCAGAAGCAGAAATTATTCCGGCAAAAGCTACGGTAATAGGCCAAGGAATAATAGCTCCCGAAGCTCCAACAAAAGTAAAAAAGATAGCCAAAAGCCCATAGGCAACGCCAATTACAATACCAACTTTCACAGCTCAAATCCTCCATACATCATAGCCTGAGAAGAGAAACGAAGCAGACCCGCGATCATTTCGCGGTTCTTGATATCTTTTTTGAGAGTCTCAGGGCAACAACCAGTAGTTTCCTCAATGTAAGAAACGAGTTCCGCATTGCGGGCACGACTCTCTTCAAGCTCCTTCTTTGCGGTTTCCAGCTCCTTTTGGGCTTCCGCAAGCTCTCTACAAAGTTGAAGATTACGCGCTTGAAGCTTAACCTTCTCGCGTTCAAAAGCGAGGTCTTTCGCGCTCTTCTTATACTTACTCGTTGCCATTAAGATTCATCTCCTTATTATAAAGTTCCTTATAAATCTGACAGGTCTCAGGGTAGACATATACGCCATACTGCTTATTATATTCCGTGGCAAAATGCTCTTCAAAGGTTTCAACCTGAGCATCAATTTCAGGGTCAGAATAACCCTTAACCTTGATATACACAGGATCACCAACATGTTCCTTAGTGATAGAATTGTAATAATCAATGCGATAATACTCTTCGCGCATTTCATTATCCTCTTCCTCTTCAAGACCATTAGCTCGATTCCAAAGAGTATCAAGCATCTGTCCATAAGGGAAGAATCCAAATTCAGGGAACTTCTTACCGAAGACCATTTCAATGCCTTCGGGATACTCTTCAAACTCAGACGTCTCAAAGGCGCTAAGGAAATCATCGACATTGTCATATTCAATTTCTTCATTGGAGCCGACGTAATAGATAAACGGCTGACCGCACTCCATGTCCGTAATAATCGCGTTCAGAGCTACAACATAACGTTCATATTCCTTTTCGTCCATAATGGCGAAACCTTCAATGGTCATCTCATCAGCCCAGCTATCAGTATAACGAACAAAATAAAACATATTGATTACTCCTTTACAATCTCAACGAACATCAATGCCTTCAACCGCATTTTTACAATCCCAAAGAATATCGAAAGCCTTTGTGATCTTTTCAGTGTTAGTTAGCTTAGCAGGAGAGAGATCTATTGCGTCAAAAGCTTCTACGACATTGCTTTCTTCAAGGTCTTCATAATGAATGGTCTTAAAAATATAAGTTTCATCATGACAAATTGCAATCTTATTAATAAAAATCCAAAAACTATACTTATGAATATCACCTTTACAGATGACAAACTTATCGTGATAGCCATCATCAAAAACGATTGCATCAATAAACTTTTCCATAATTATCATTCCCTTTCTTTCATTAACATTTATTGCTTATTCCTTTACGTTTCGAATAAAGCTTTCGAGAATTGAAATGTTCAAAGTAAGTTCATCAAGCTCATCGCTATCAATGATACCTTGCCAGTCAAGCATATCAACATAGGTGTCAATTGTTTCAAGAGCCTTAACCGCGTCTTCCTTAGTAAAGGGCTTTTCTACTAACTTCATAATTATCATTCCCTTTCTTAACTTTCTATAAATATTATATTATATTTTTTATAAAAAATCAATAAAACTCTTTTTTGGAGGTATCATACAATCAAGGATTCAGCGTATATAATATAGCCTATTCAAGTTTGTTAGCAGAACTATCATACCCACTTATAATCTAACCTTATTGAATAGCACCCCTGAGCGGTATGGACTGAAACTTTATCCTATTGGGGAAGAGAATGCCCTTCCAGAGTTTTATATTAAGTATTGTGAATATCTACACAACAATACTCGTTAATAAAGAGACTTCTACCGAGGTTCGCAAATTCGCAGTCAAGCTCACTAACGGAAAGTCCAGTGTTATCGCGGACAGGCCAAACTTCCCATTCGATGCCTTCCTCTACCTCTTCCAGGTCGTAATCCTCAAAGGCATGGCTATAACCATCAATTACATCATAAGCCATTCCCTTGCCAATATCATCAGCTTCTGCGACACTATCAACCTCGAAGACACCGCCAGTATTGATGCCGTGGAGTCCGCAATAAATATCTTCATAAGCATAAATCATTACAACCATTAGATAGTCTCCTTTATTCAAGTGTAGTGGTTTTTACATAACAACTACCGTATTCACCGGCATACATACCAGTAAACATTGGACGCAACTCATGCGGTTCGTGATGCTTTTCCCATCTTTCTTGCGCGCGCTTCTCCCAAATCTTACCTGCGGTAAATGCTTTCTCTTTGGTGGAATGAAGCGAGAGTATGTGCGCATCATTGGTAAGACCACCGCTATCATAGTGTAAACAAAGAGCATATACAATCATTAATGACATACCTCCGTATAATAAGTTCCAAGAGAGCCATCTGCATTAATCCAAGAGACAATCAGCACATAAACCATTTCGACGCCGATTGTATCAAAAACGCAGGGGATTTCAATATTATACTCGCGGATTCGACCCTCTTCCTTAGCTTTGGAAAAAAGAATCTCAACCGCGTTGGCGATATGAACGCCATCCTTAGAAACGAGCATTGCGTATTCATCATCTTCTGGATCAGTATACTTTCTACCAATTAGATCCCAAAGCTCTACATACATAATTTTCATTTCCTTTCTTAACTTTATATATATATTATATTATATTTTTTTATAAAAATAAAATAAGGACTTATGAATTAACATAAGTCCTTATTGTTTACTTCAACTCAATAAATTCGAGTCGATCAACATATTCTCCGGCATAGATCTTCAACCAAGGGTTTGCGCGATTAGATTTTGCGCTTGCAAGGGTTTCATTATACTCTTGGATTTCTTCATAAAGTTCGGTTGCACCAAGGTTATTGTCATTATCGGTATAATCCTGTTCAAGTCGCCATTCAAGAGCTTCTCGACGAGTTGTATATTTCTCATAGAGAGAATCACTGTATACATTTTCATTGATAATCACAATAGTAGAAAATACCATTACGATTCCAAAGATAACGGTGCCAATGAAGCCAACAATCGAACTAATACAACCAAGAGCAGAATATTTATTATAACCCCAAACTATAAGAGCAATAAAGACCGCAAGCGCAAGAATAAAAACTACATAAAGCATAACTATCTTCTCCTTAATGAATAAAATATTGAATTACTCCATACACTCCTGATATGATTGGGAGCGTAGAGATTATAAGTAGCAAACTTCCAGTAATGACACAAGTGTCAATTAAAAACGTATCTTCGGGAGGGGAGGCGCCGTCAGCAAGCTTGAAGATACATAAGGCAAGCCTTGCTATAATTAATCCAAGAATAATTTCTACAATAAACTCTACCATATATCCTCCTCCTTAATCTAAGTCATCAAACAAAACGGACAAAATGCCAAGAGCGCAAAAACAAAGAATTATTGCTTTAAGCATAAAAGACTGACTGAATGAAACCAGCAAACAGGCAGAGCAACATGCCCATACCGCAGTAATAATACTTCTCATTGAGAGACATAGTATCATCATCCAGTAAATCCATATACATAAAGCCGAAAAATACTAATATGATAAATAGCATAATAATCATTTCTCCCATATCTTTTTACCTCCTCGCTTCCGGGCTTTGATCGTGGCTTTGTCAATTGTTTTTCTATGGACGCTCCCGATCTTTGCAGTTGGACCATTTTTCATGAACTGGTTTAAGTTCAAAGGGGCGGGGCCAAACACATCTACACAAACATTCTTGTGATAGATGTCCGTCTCTTTATGATTGTGGTCGTGGCCGTGAAGATCGAGAGCCCAGTCCTGCTTAATCGGTTCGTGAGAAAGCATAAGTTTCTCACCAATAAGAAGCGCGCCGTCATATACTTCGTCAAAAAGACCATTGTCCGCGGTAATCTCCCAATATTCAAAGGGAGTGTGGAAATCAAATCCCGAATCAATAGAATACTTACAATCGGGATAAAGACGCTTCATTTCCATAAGTGCTTCGTCCTTTTGGTAGTAATCCATAGGGAACTTTTTCTTGATGATTTTGCGCTTATAATTTTCAGATCCCGCATCATGGTTGCCCTTGATAAGAACCTTATAACCGGCACGCAGTTTCCGCACATAGGAGATATTACCTACATCCCCCAAACAAAGAAGCACATCTTTCCGACCGGCTTTGCTGTTTAAAAGTTTTACAAGGTCATCGTCAGAAATGCGGTCGGGGTGGCCAATCCGCAAATCCGAATCACCAAAATGCCAATCAGAGGATACCCAGACCGTCTGACCGCCCCAGCGCGTATTAAAGATTTCATAAAGTCCAGGAATCATTTATATCCTCCTTAAAATGCGTAAGCATTAAATTTATACATATAGAACTCGCCATCCATAAGAAGAAGTTTATCAACCTCTTCTCGATGATCGATCTTCCACCAATCAGGGGCAGGAAGAGGAAGATCGTAATATTCGATTCGTTGAGTTTCCATAATATCTTCTTCGATTGCGCCTTCAAGGAAAGCAAGATATAACTCTTCCGCTTCTGCCTCAGAAATGTTGGCGAATGTCCAAGACTTACCAGTCATTTCATCTTCGATTTTATAACAAGTAATTTCTTTCATAATTATTCTCCTTACATTTCAACCGCATCAACGAAATCAATGAAAACATCATTTGCGACCTCGTTCATCATATCGAGGTAAGAAGAAAATCTCCTTGTCCACTCGCCGGTCATCTCACCGTGGTAAAGATACCAATCATAATCAGAATCTTTCTGAATTGTCTCGAACTGACGCTCCATAAGACTATCATCAACCATATCTCGACAATATTCCATAAACATTTCCTGCATATCAGCCTCGGACGCATTCAGGAAATAGAAATTATGGTCTCCGGCCGTATCACAAAGAATACCAATGGAATGAGTTTTAATCTTAGAATTAGAAGTAATCATAATTTTTATTTCCTTTCTTTACTTTATATATATATTATATATTATTTTTTATAAAAAATCAAAAAAGGATTTGCGGTTTGCGCAAATCCTTTTAGAGATCAGAGAACGGGAGCATAATTATAATAAATAATCATGTCTTCCAATGCATCTTTGTAAAGTCTTGTATCAAATTTATGACAGTGGAATCGTTTCTCGACATTCTCTTCGATCGCGGACATGGCGATTTCGAGAGCGTCAGACTCACTTACATTTGTAGCGCAATAAATCTCATCACAAGGCGCATCATAAACGAATAAGACAGGCATATGATTCATATATTATTCCTCCATTAATTGATTTTACCCAAAATTTTTGTTATAATATATTTAGAAATTAAAAGATTTCAATCGCGTTTTCAAAAAGATTGAGAAATTCATCAGCCACTTCGGAAATTGCGAGAATGTTTGTGGAAGAACCGCCATACCAATCAATGTGAATACGCGTGAGGGGACTACCACCCGCTTCCGCAATCTCATCCGCATACTGCTTAGAGTCAACCGCGGAAAAGCTAACGCTATTGATGTTATTAGTGTTGATAAGATACTTAATATCGCGGAAGTTGCGTAGGATTACAGTCATCTGAATGCCTCCTCAGAAACAAAATTTTTGAGTTGTCTTATAACTCTCATGCCATCAGGATCTCTATCGGTAAAGGTGTATTCATAGCGAGATTTATCTTTTAGACAAAATTCAAGCTTTGTTCCAGAAGCCTCGGTGGAGATATCATCGTCATCTGAGTTATCCATAGTAATGCGGTTAGCCAAAACCACGACAATCTCATTTATATTAAGGAAAACGCGGTCGCCGTTAGACATTTTTAAATAAATCAATTCACCTTTGTTCATTTTACTTCTCCATAATATAATCTTTTGCTATATCTGTTCCTTCTGGAATATAAAGGTAAGCTCGCGTTGACTTAGAGCAGACAAAGAACCACTCTCTCCAATCGCCATAACGAGGGAGACGCTTTTCAATGTGCGGAACCTGATTAGAGTAAACAATTACTGTGTCATTCACGGGATAATTCTCAGTGCTTATAATGCCATCAGTGCTAAGTGTAAGATAAGTATAGTAAATACTTTCACCCTCGAATGCGCGGTAAGTATAGATATTGCCATCATCATCCATACTCGTTAGCTCTTGGGCTTCCGCAATCGTATAATCGTATTTGGAATAGTCCTCATTAACAGAAGACATTATAACTCCGCCAAACAAACCTACGGCGACATAAAGACAAACGCCGATCCAAAAGGCAGGAATAATTTGACGGGGAATGTCAACACGGTCGCGGTGAGACCAATTGCGGAAGCGCTTGGCCTTAGGATCGGAAAGAGTGCTGTAATATTCATAGCTACAATATGCAGAATGAATGGCAAAAATCAGAAAAATAATTAAGGTCGGTAGAACAAATCCGCCCACCAGCGTTTTCAAGAAGAAGATAAGCATATTTAAAAACTCCTTTAAAGAATAGGTTTAAGTTTATCGCAACAATTGAAATCTCTCATACAGCCATTTTCTTCGCTGAAACAAGAACAACCATTTTGGCAAGTATTACGAATAATGTCGGGATTACGGACATTCGTGACGGCTTGCATATTTCCAACGATTTCTCGCTTTTGGACTATTTTCGGTGTGTCGGGAGAAGCATCAAACGCGCAGTTCACATTTTGTTCACAATTCGCGCATGTGCTAAGTTTTGCCCAACATTTATCGCAATAAGTGTTGCCTTGATCGTCGATGATCATTTGCTTATGGAAGATTGGAGTATGACATGCTTTACAAGTGTAATATTCACCGCAAAGAAAATTATCGCAGATCGCATGATTTGGGTCAATTGTGTTGCCTGTGATTTGACATAATCCGGTCGTTGGCCGGTAATAACCGCAGTTATTACAATAAAAAGTCATCATAGCACTTTGGCAGAATATGGAGCATCTTCGCCATCAAACTTTAAAATCTTGTTAGCAAGATCGTGGTTGACGCGCAAAGGGCCATCGTCAAGAGGAGTAAATGCGACAGTGATAAGATTGTCGAAATACTCTTCAGCCCAACGACCAGCTTCTGCGAGGGTCTCCGCGAAGATAAAACCGCACGTAAGTCTATCCATTTTGTCGGAGTCGTCCCAATAACGTGCTTCATAATAAACGGGGCATTGTTTCATATTTATTTTCCTTTCTTTAAGAGATTGTAGAGATTAGAAAAATCTCGGGATCATCAAGGCTTTCGATGGGAATTTTAAGAAACTTTGCGTAAGCTTCCTTCATTGTGTCATTAAGGCGATAATACTCCTGCGGAGCAATGAAGATATTGTCAATGCGGACGGCCTCGCCTGCGGAAGACTCACCGAGAAGATAGCCGAAGATAGGATTCTCATCGTTATCATAGTCGCTTGCGCGATGCCAATAACCTTCCTCGGTAAGCTGTTCGATAGCCTCAATCATATTATCATAGTTCTCAAGAAGGTTCTTGGGGACTTTATAACCGCATACGAGCTTAGAACCAAAATCAACAGACATATTATTTATCATCTTTCAATAGTTTTTCTTTATTTTATATATATATTATATATTAAAATTTAATAAAAATCAATAAATGTTTTTTAAATTAAATGAAAAATAAACCGTGTTTGGGCAAACATATTAAATGTAATTAAAATAGGTAAAAATTGTAGGCAATTTTTCATAGTCGCCTATGTAGGTATTAGAGATCGCTATGCTTAGGATAGAAGGAACATTAGATGGGAAAACCGCGTTAGTTAAAATTGTAGAAAATTTTTACCATTTTGTATTAAAATGTAAGACAAATTATTATTTTTAGAAAAATATTTAAAAACTTGTGGGCAAACGCAATTAAAAGTATTAAAAAAATTTTTATTTATTATAGAACAATTAAAAAGAAAAGGAGGAGGACTTATAAATTGACTAAAAAGGAATTGATAACTTTTTTTCACGATAAATACTATTATAAAAAAGGTAGTATGAGAGCAGTTAAAGATATCGAATAGATTGCTGAAAAGGAACATTATCAAGTTATAAAGAATAGTCCTGATAATTATGATTTATATGAGACAGGAGCGGTGTTAGATTTTACTAAACCTATTAAAATAAATAGAGAGATTCCGCCTTTGGCTTCACATAAAGCATATAATGGAGTTCCGCTTTATTTATTTACATATACATTTGCTTATTATATTAACTTTGAGTTATGGTGTTATGTAATGAATAAAAAGGATGGAGATTATATTCATTTTAACGATATCTTGAATACAGATATTTAGTATTGTAAAGATATAGAAGATATTGTATTTAATTTTGACTTATTAGTTCATCATGGATACTTGAGAGAGCGTAAAGATTGTCTTGAATTTTACGCTTATCCGATTAAAGATGGAATTCAACTTCCATTGGATTATATTTTTCAATAGGAATGTAATAAAAAAGTATCAAGATTGGCTCCGTTTAAATATTTAGAATAATATTTTAATTGCTTAAAGGAGTCGCTAATATGCCAAATGCCAATAAAATTATATATTCATTAAGAATATATTTAGAATTAGAAAAGAAAGGAATATATCCAATAACAACAACCGCAAATCCGCGGAAGCCTAACTTTATGTGTTGGATATATGAAAAGACTCCGGAGTTAGTTTAGGCTCTGGATGAATTAATGGGCGAGAAATAATGAGCCTATTTAAGATTCATAAAGAAGTTTTATAGAGTGGTAATTTTACTTCAATAAATACTCCTACGTTGGGTTAGGCTACTGGGAGTTTGACATTGAATGGTTTAAGATTATATTTATATTTAGCTGGTAATACTAATAATTTTGTTTGGACTATGAATCCGACCGCCTATGCCAATTGGTTAGGAAAAGATTATTCAAAGGCGAGTGAAGCAAGGGCAGTCCGCAAAGCTATTGATGCTGGTATAAATGATTTAAAGAATAATAACTATTTAGTCGAAACTGCGGAAGGAAAATATGATTTCTATGATAATTGTAATGATTTTCCGGAACAAAAAGTTCCGAAAGGATAGGTTATTATTCAAAAGTAGATAATTAGTAATAATAAAGTGGAACAAAAAGTTCCGAAAGAAGACAAATTTGAATTTTAACATTAAATTTGGAACCGTTAGTTCCATTCATTTAAAATGTGATGAATTATTAGGGACTGCGGAACCGTTAGTTCCAAAATGCCCCTTATGTTTGGAACCGTTAGTTCCGAATTGCCTATATTTTCGGAACAAAAAGTTCCTATTAATATATATATAATAGATAATATTTAATATATATCGGCTGGGTAATTCAGGGGCAGTAATGAGAGCAAAAGGAGTAAAATATGAGTTATAGTTATGAAGATATAGTAAGGGGTGGGAAAGGTAATATGTCAGTAATAAGATTTGTGAGAGGAACGCAAGAATAGTTTGATAAGATAATAGATAAAACAAATGTAGTAAAACCTGATCTATATATGAAAGATAATACTATTTA
>ENA-OROZ01001316-OROZ01001316.1-human-gut-metagenome-genome-assembly--contig:-NODE-1316-length-23515-cov-14.682950_pt1 | contig 23515 bp, 14 predicted proteins | sample MGYA00242138_ERZ509066 | MGnify/ENA primary metagenome ERZ509066 (study PRJEB26280, sample SAMEA2338691) | human gut metagenome | biome: human gut; feature: human-associated habitat; material: faeces... | reverse complement strand
CCCCGACCTTGATGCCTGCGGATTGTTCCGTGCTGCGCACTCCCACAATCCTGCCCGATAGTCGCATATCGTGGGATTATCATCCCACTTTTATGCTCCTATCGGGGCGGGTCAAAAGGTCTTTCACCCACCTATGAGCAAGCTCATGTGGGCTTAGACTTTTTGACCCTGGCATCATTGTATATCGGAATGGGGAAAATGTAAATTGTTCGAAATGCGGTATTCTTGAAGGTGCCGAATGTCTGCAGAGAATGCTTTTCGCGAAGAACCTGCCTCTCTGCCCGGCGCTGCGCCGTGAGGTTGGTTCCGGAAATCCACCTAACAGCTCACGCTCCCGGAAAAAAGGAGAGGGCGCCGGTTTTCCGACGCCCTGAAAGGAGAAAGTAGTGTGAGGTTGAAATAGTTCAATCTTCACCGAATATAAGAGAATGTCTGTCTCAAAAGCCCAATGTTAAGGCTCAACAATGTGTCCTGCATGATCCAGAGCTTCCTGAATTGCTTTTTTGACCTCAGGATCTTTTTCCTGAGACATCTGATAACGGACACGCGTATTTAGATAATCCGTATTCAGCTTGGCAGCTACGCAGCAGGCTTTGGTACGGACCGCCGGATCTTCATGCTCCAGATAATGTGTAATCTCATTGAGGGAATCCTCATCGGCAATGTCTCCGAGTGCTTCCAGCGCCGCACAAATTATTTCAGTGTCGGAATGCTTGCCCTCCATCATTTTAATAATAGAAGCTGTTTTATGCTTCGTATCAAGTTTGTGGATTTTTTCAATTTTGCCCTGATCACTCATAGTAGTCCTCTTTTCCGAGCGAGCGGTTCGTTTTCGCGAAGGTTCGTTCCTATTGATAAATACTAATGTAGTCCAAAACTGTGTCGATTGTGTGAAAATCTGATTAAAAAAAGATAAAATCAGAGAATCGCTTTAAATGTGCCGTTCGCTCCAGGAAAATCTTCCCATTCCGCTTGACAATGCCGCAATTCGGGTTTTATAATCTATGGCATCGGAATGCACACGCATTCCAGCCTCATAGAAACAGGTTATAAAAAAGAAAGACTGTGACGAAGACAGTAAGCCATCGTTGAAAGCTGCAGCGAGCCGGTGCAGGTGCAAGACCGGTGCGAGTAGAGTTGGTTGAAAATCCCTTCCGAGTTGTGCGGTCAAACGGTATCCGGGGCAGATCCGGTTTCCGAAGAGCAGAAGCTTTTGCAGGAAACACAGGATCAGGGTATCTGGTAGGCAGCAACGTCAGTTTCCGGCGTTATCGGAGCGCATATTTCCCGGCAGAGTTGATTTGCAGCGGGCGTATGTTGTAACGGGTGGTGAAACGAAGTCACGAACAAGTGCCTCGTCCCTTTACAGGGGCGGGGCTTTTTTATCGTCTTTCAGACGATAAAAAAGCTCAGATCGCACTGCGGCGGAATGGAATCATGTCGCATGCGCGACCCGAGGGCATCAGTTTATTCAAAGGAAAGGAACAAAGCCATGTACAACAAAGTTGACACAAACTTGAATTTCATGGAACGCGAAAAGAACGTTGAACAGTTCTGGCGTGACAATGATATTTTTAAAAAGAGTATGGAACAGCGCAAGCAGGGTCCGACCTACACATTCTATGACGGACCTCCGACTGCAAACGGCAAGCCGCATATCGGACATCTGGAAACCCGTGTTATCAAGGACATGATTCCCCGTTACCGCACCATGAAGGGCTATTATGTACCCCGTAAGGCAGGCTGGGATACCCACGGACTTCCGGTTGAGCTGGAAGTGGAAAAGCTGCTGGGTCTGGACGGCAAGGATCAGATCGAACAGTACGGACTGGTTCCTTTTATTGATAAATGTAAGGAAAGCGTCTGGAAGTACAAGGGTATGTGGGAAAAATTTTCCGATACCGTTGGTTTCTGGGCAGATATGGACAATCCCTACATCACCTATGATGATAACTATATCGAATCCGAGTGGTGGGCATTAAAGCAGATCTGGGACAAAAACCTGTTATACAAAGGCTTTAAGATCGTTCCCTACTGTCCTCGCTGCGGAACACCGCTGTCTGCACAGGAGGTTGCGCAGGGCTATAAGGATGTCAAGGAACGTTCTGCAGTCGTTCGTTTCAAGGTAGTCGGCGAAGATGCTTATTTCCTGGCATGGACAACCACGCCGTGGACCCTGCCCTCCAACGTTGCACTCTGCGTAAATCCGAACGAAGCATACTGCAAGGTAAAAGCTGCTGACGGCTATACCTATTATATGGCAGAAGCTCTGCTGGATACTGTTCTTGGCAAGCTGAATGCGGAAAATCCGGAAGCTCCCGCCTATGAAGTGCTGGAAACCTACACCGGTAAAGATCTGGAATACAAGGCGTATGAGCCGTTGTTTGACTGTGCAGTGGATATCTGCAAAAAACAGAATAAGAAAGCCTACTATGTAACCTGCGATACGTACGTTACCCTGACAGATGGTACCGGCGTGGTTCATATCGCACCTGCATTCGGTGAAGACGATGCAAACGTAGGCAGAAAATATGATCTTCCGTTCGTACAGCTGGTAGACGGTAAAGGCGATATGACCAAAGAAACTCCCTGGCCGGGTGTATTTGTAAAGAAAGCAGATCCCCTTGTACTGCAGGCTCTGGAGGATGCGCACCTGCTGTTTGCGGCTCCGAAGTTTGAGCACAGCTATCCTCACTGCTGGAGATGCGACACGCCCCTGATCTACTACGCAAGAGAATCCTGGTTCATCCGTATGACGGCAGTCCGCGATGAACTGATTGCAAATAACAATACGGTAAACTGGATTCCGGAATCCATCGGTAAAGGACGTTTCGGCGACTGGCTGGAAAACGTACAGGACTGGGGTATTTCCAGAAACCGTTACTGGGGAACTCCTCTGAACGTATGGGAGTGCTCCTGCGGACATATGGAATCCATCGGCAGCCGTCAGGAGCTGTTTGAAAAATCCGGCAACGAAAAGGCGCTGACTGTAGAGCTGCATCGTCCTTATATCGACGAGATCACAATGAAGTGCCCGGAGTGCGGCGGCACCATGCACCGTGTTCCCGAAGTAATCGACTGCTGGTTTGACTCCGGCGCAATGCCTTTTGCACAGCATCATTATCCCTTTGAGAATCAGGACGTATTTAAGAGACAGTTCCCGGCACAGTTCATTTCCGAGGCTGTTGACCAGACAAGAGGCTGGTTTTACTCTCTGATGGCGGAATCTACGCTGCTGTTTAACCGCTCTCCTTTTGAAAACGTTATCGTTATGGGTCACGTTCTCGATGAAAATGGTCAGAAGATGAGTAAGTCCAAGGGCAATGCGGTGGATCCTTTCGAAGCTCTGGAAAAATACGGCGCAGATGCAAACCGCTGGTATTTCTATACGGTATCCGCTCCCTGGATTCCGAAGCGCTACAGCGGCAAGGCGGTTATGGAAGGTCAGCGTAAGTTTATGAGCACGCTGTGGAACTCCTATGCGTTCTTTGTACTGTATGCGAATATCGATAATTTCAATGCGACAGAGCATACACTGGAATATGATAAGCTTTCCGTTATGGATAAATGGATTTTGTCCAGACTCAACACCATGGTAAAGGCTGTGGATGAAAACCTGGATCAGTACCGTATCCCAGAAGCTGCAAGAGCACTGCAGGATTTTGTGGATGATTTAAGTAACTGGTATGTAAGAAGAAGCCGGGAACGTTTCTGGGCAAAGGGCATGGAGCAGGATAAGATCAACGCTTACATGACACTGTATACAGCGCTTGTGACAACTGCCAAGGCTGCAGCCCCGATGATCCCGTTTATGACAGAGGATATTTACAGAAACCTCGTCTGCAGCGTAGATGCAAGCGCTCCGGAAAGTGTTCATCTGTGCGACTTCCCGACCGTGGATACCGCTATGATCGATGAGAAGCTGGAAGAGGATATGAAAGAGGTTCTGGAAATCGTCGTTATGGGACGTGCGTGCCGTAACACGGCAAACATCAAGAACCGTCAGCCTATCGGCACGATGTTTGTCAAAGCCGACAAGCAGCTGTCTGATTTCTATCAGGAAATCATCGAAGACGAATTAAATGTCAAGAAGGTAGTCTTCACAGATGACGTGCGTGACTTTACTGCATACACCTTCAAGCCTCAGCTGCGTACAGTTGGACCCAAATACGGCAAACAGCTTGGCGGCATCAAAAAGCATTTGGATGAGCTGGATGGAAATGCTGCAATGGATGAGTTGGAAAGCGTTGGAGCACTGAAATTTGACGTGAACGGCACAGAAGTGGAGCTGACCAAAGAGGACCTGCTGATCGATATGGCTCAGAAGCCCGGTTATGTATCTGAGGCAGACAACTACATGACAGTTGTTCTGGACACCAACCTGTCTGAGGAGCTGCTGGAAGAGGGCTTTGTATACGAAGTCATCAGCAAGATCCAGACTATGCGTAAGGATGCAGGCTTTGAAGTGATGGATCACATTAAGGTTTCTGTCTGCGGCAATGAGAAGGTAGAAGGCATTGTTGCACGGAATGAAGCAATGATTGCCGGCAAGGTTCTGGCGGATGCGTTCGTCGGTGAAGAGGCGCTTGCAGTCAGCAAGGAGTGGAACGTTAACGGAGAAACCGTTACCATTGGTGTAGAAAAAGTAAACGCATAAACAGCGCAAGCACGCGGCGCGGGCAGGGCGGTTGAAGCGGCAGCCTGCCGTCAAAGGGCTCTGCACGTGTCATGCGCAGCATCGGAAGGCTGGAAGAAGTGCAGCTGTCTGATGCCAATATGCGAATAAAAAATCCCGGAGCAGGATGCTGTCTGGCAAATATTTGCTGAGAAGACATTCTGCTCCGGGTTTTTTTGTGTCTTTGCCGGATGGCGTGGGGCGTTGCATCAAGCCTGCGCCCTCACTCGTCCCGCGTCAGCTTCCGAATCCAGTTGCCGTAGTTGGATTCCAGAAAGGCGGGCACGCATTTAAAAATCTGATCTGCGTTCAGACACCAGACCACGACGGTCGGGGATGCATGCATCACAAACGCCATGAAAAACGACAGCGGCAGGACGATGCACCAGATGCTGATCAGGTCCATTTTGACGACGAAAAGTGCGTTCCCGCCGCCGCGGATGATGCCGTTATTGGTGGGCATCTGATAAGTCATGCCGACGCAGATGACACTCAGGATGATGAGAAAAGTATTTGCCATTTCCTTTGTGGCAGGCTGCAGATCGTAGATCGAGAGGATCGGGATACGGATGAAAAACAGTGTAATGCCGGACAGTACACCAATGCATAAAAACAGACGCTGCAGCAGTTTGGAATAGTGTTTTGTCAGCGGGATGTCACCGGAGCCGACTGCTTTTCCGATCATGACGGAGGCTGTGGAGGAAGCACCGACGGCGGTGGATTTGATGAGCATGTAAAGGGTAGAGGCAACGCTGTTTGCCGCGATGGCAGCAGCTGTCATATGCCCTAAAATAACGGTCTGCAGGGCGGTATTGACGCCCCAAAGTCCATTCGTGACGAGCATAGGGGCTGTTGTTTTGAGGTAATCCTTTGTCAAAACCGGATCGACATGGAAGTAATTGGAAAAATGCAGCCCGAGCTTTTTGCCTGCGCTGCGGAAAAGGTAAACAAGCAAAACGATAACCTCCAATATGCGGGCGGTCAGCGTGCCGATCGCCGCACCGCGGATGCCAAGCTGCGGGAATCCGAAATGACCGAAAATCAGAAGATAGTTAATCGAACAATTGATAAGAAGCGCCATGCAGGAAAGCCGGAACGCAATGCCGACGATTTCCACGCTTCGAAGGGTTGCGAGCAGAATCTGTGTGATTGCAAAGAACAGGTAAGTAAAACGGATAATACTCAGATACTGTGCGCCCTGTTCGAGGATGGCGGAATCCGTCGTGAAAATCCGAAGCGCCTGTATCGGGAAAATGCTGACCAGCAGGAATAAAACTGCAGAAAGCAAAAGCCCGAAGTGCATGGCGGATGCGGCGATTTTGCGCAGCGGGGAAAGCTGCTTTTTGCCCCAATACTGGCTGCCGAACATAACGAGTCCATCGCCCAGGGCAGCAAGCAGACACTGATAGACGAACTGAATCTGATTGACGGCTGCAGCACCGGACAGTGCGGATTCACCGTAAGCTCCGAGCATCATGTTGTCGGCGAGATTGACGGAAAGCGTCACGACATTCTGCAGGACGAGAAGCGGATACATGGAAAAAAACGCCTTATAAAAAGCGGAATCGGACGGCTTTTTAGAATGGAATCTGAAGCGGCTGAGCCGGGAATCGGACAAATTTTGACTGGAAATGGATTGTTCCTGTTGCATGGGAGTGACCTCTTTCGTAAATACATTTTTTGCGGGCGGGAAATCTGCCTACACAGTCGTGCCATTCGCAGCTTCCTGCAGATAGATTTTTCTGCGAGCAGAAAATCTATCCACAGAAAGCTATGAGTAAGCTACGAGTGCACTGTACCACGTTTTGCCATGTAAAAACAATGGAAAAAAACAACTTCTTGCACGAATGCAGGGGGAGAATTATAATAGAAATGGCGTTTTGGCAGTTTGTGAACAGAAGTTAGAGAAAACTGACCAAAATGACCGCAGCAGAAATGAGGATTGCAATGAATTTACTTTCCATAGAACATTTATCAAAATCATACAGCCGACGGCAGCTGTTTGACGATACGTCGTTTTTTCTGCAGGAGGGCGAAAAGGTCGGGATCATCGGCATCAACGGAACCGGCAAGTCCACGCTGTTAAAAATCATGGCGGGGCTGGAAGAGACGGACGAGGGTACAGTGACGAAAGCGAACCATGCGGTGATCGCCTATCTGCCCCAGCATCCGATCTTTGATCCGGAAATGACGGCCCTTGACTGTGTGCTGGCAGGACACAGGGAGTTGTCCGGACCGGAATCCGGACAGGCAGAGAAGCGGGATCATCAGGATGAGGCGGCGCTTGTGACAAAGGCGAAGACGATGCTGACGAAGCTGGGCGTTTCGAATTTTGACCAGAAATCGGGCGAGCTATCCGGTGGACAGAGAAAACGCCTTGCGCTGGTGAGCGTTTTATTAAAGGAAGCGGATATTTTGCTTCTGGACGAGCCGACGAACCATTTGGACCATGAAATGGCGGACTGGCTGGAGGAGCAGCTAAAACAGCGCAAAGAGGCGTTGGTGATGATTACCCATGACCGGTATTTCTTAGACAGTGTGTGCAATCGGATCGCAGAGGTCGACAAGGGAAAGCTTTATTCCTACGACACGAACTATGCCGGTTATCTGGAATTAAAGGCGCAGCGGGAAGAAATGGCACAGGCAACGGAGCTAAAGCGCCAGAATATCCTTCGGACAGAGCTTGCATGGGTACAGCGCGGTGCGCGGGCGCGTTCGACAAAGCAGAAAGCGCGTCTGGAACGCTATGAAGAGCTGAAAAATCGCAAGGCGCCGGAGACGGACGGACAGGTGGAGCTCGGCAGCATTTCCACGCGCCTTGGCAGGACGACCCTGGAAGCTCGTCATGTGGAAAAGGGATACGGGGACAGAATTCTGATTCACGACTTTTCGTATATTTTTCTGAAAAATGACCGTGTTGCGTTTATCGGCGCAAATGGATGCGGAAAGACGACGCTGATGAAGCTTTTGACCGGAAAGGAACAGCCCGACAGTGGTGAAATTATCGTCGGACAGACTGTGAAAATCGGCTATTATGCGCAGGAAGTGACGCATATGGATCCGAATATGCGCGTGATTGACTACGTCCGTGAGGTTGCGGAATTTGTGCCGACGACGGAGGGAAGCGTTTCTGCGGCGAAGATGCTGGAGCGCTTTTTGTTTGAAGGAAGCGAGCAGTATACGGAGATCGGGCGCCTTTCCGGTGGGGAAAAACGGCGGCTGAATCTGCTGCGGGTGCTGATGGGCGCGCCCAATGTTCTCATTTTGGATGAGCCGACCAACGACCTCGACATCACAACACTGACAGTGCTTGAGGATTATCTGGATCATTTTGAGGGGATCGTCATTATCGTTTCCCATGACCGGTATTTTCTCGACCGGACGGTGAGCCGGATTTTCGCCTTCGAAGAGGGCGGACATCTGCAACAGTACGAAGGCAATTACAGCGATTATGCGCTGCGTAAAAGTATGGAGGCGCAGGAATTTGACAGCATAGCAGAAGTCGGAAACGGCGGCAGAAAAGAAACCTCAGGGGAAAAGAGTGAGTCTGCAAGGGCAACCTGGAAAAAGCCTGCGCGGAAGCTGAAATTTACCTATCAGGAACAGAAAGATTATGATACGATTGAACAGGAGATGGCAGATCTGGAAGATTTGGTCTGTCGACTGAATGAGGATATTCTGAAAGCGGCGACGGACTTTGTCCGTTTAAACGAGCTGTCGAAGCAAAAGGAAGAAGCTTCTGCAAAGCTCGAAGAAAAAATGGAGCGGTGGATGTATCTGGAAGAAAAAGCTGCCAGAATTGAAGCCGGAGAACTGGAGGAGAACACAGAAAATGAGTAAGAAACTGGAACGTAACGACCCGTGCTGGTGCGGCAGCGGCAAAAAGTACAAGAATTGCCACATGCGGTTCGATGAAAAGATTCATGGCTTTGAGCTGGAAGGACATATTGTGCCGGGACATGATATAATCAAGACGCCGGAGCAGATTGAGGGCATCCGGGAGAGCGGTAAAGTGAATATCGCCGTTCTGGATTATGTGGCAGAGAATATCCGTGCCGGAATCAGCACAGAACAGATCAACAAATGGGTTGACGACAAGACCCGCGAACTGGGCGGCATCCCGGCTCCGCTCGGCTACGAGGGCTTTCCGAAGAGCGTTTGCACTTCCATCAACGACGAGGTTTGCCATGGTATTCCGAGTGAGGACGTGATCTTAAAAGAAGGCGATATCATTAACGTCGATGTTTCTACGATTTACAATGGATATTTCTCCGATTCTTCGAGAATGTTTATCATTGGAAAGACGACGCCGGATAAGGAAAAGCTCGTGCGGGTTGCAAAGGAGTGCGTGGAAGAGGGCATCAAGGCGGTAAAACCGTGGACATTTCTGGGAGATATGGCGGATGCGGTCAACCGCCATGCAAAGGAAAACGGCTATAGTATCGTTGTGGACATCGGCGGACATGGTGTTGGACTGGAATTTCATGAAGATCCCTTTGTCAGCTATGTAACGCCAAAGGGGACAGAGATGCTGATGGTACCCGGAATGGTATTTACGATTGAGCCGATGGTAAATGCCGGAACAGCTGAAATTTATCAGGATGCCGATAATGGCTGGACGATTTATACAGATGACGGCAAGCCGTCCGCACAGTGGGAGGTTACCGTTGCGGTAACAGAGGATGGCTGTGAGGTTTTGGTGTGGTAAGGTGCTTTTGCAGGCTTGCCGCCGATAAATAGAAAAATTATTCCATAATCTGATTGTCCAGTAGGATTTATTCTTAAAATCGGCGATGCTAAAAGTCGTACAAAAAGACAAAATGTATAAACCACTCTGAACAATAAGGAGATATGAAATGACGACGCTCTTATTACTTATTATTTACATTGCGTTTATTAGTTTAGGAATTCCTGATTCACTATTTGGGACAGCTTGGCCAGCTATTTACTCTGAACTAACTTTGCCCATTTCCTATGGAAGTTTTGTAACAATCATAATATCCTGCGGAACTATCATTTCCAGTCTTTTAAGTTCACGGTTGCTTGCTCGATTTGGAACTGGATTTATTTGTATATTCAGCACGGCATTAACGGCAATTGCGTTGTTGCTATTTTCCTTTTCTAATAACTTTTACTTGTTATGCGTCTGCGCCTTACCTCTTGGATTAGGCGCAGGAGCAATCGATATTGCACTTAACAATTACGTTGCCCTCCATTATTCCGCAATACACATGAGCTTTTTACACTGTTTCTACGGTGTAGGTGTATCGGCCAGCCCATATATCTTATCAAAAATTATTGGATCACAAGGAAACTGGCGCATCGGGTACCAAACTGCCGCCAGTATTCAATTTGCAATTCTATTATTATTGATAGCCACAATAACCCTTTGGAGCAAAACTAAGATTTCGGTATCTTCTGCTTCTGTACGCCATGGATCCAGTCTTTCTTTTCGCACAATTGTCCGGATGCCAGGAGTCAAAGAAATCTGCTGTATGTTTATAACATCTTGCGGAATAGAATATACCTGTGGTAATTGGTGCAGTACATTTCTCGTTGAAAATAAAAATATGCCGATTGCCAACGCGGCTCAAGTAGTTATGTTATATTATATTGGCCTTACGCTTGGACGATTTTGTTCCGGTTTATTAGCTGTGCGGCTACATAGCTGGAAGATCATTCGATTGGGGCAAATTGTTCTTGGTGCAGGAATTCTCTTGCTCTTTATGCCTTTCCTGACAACATCCGTTATAGGCTTTTTCTTGATCGGCTTTGGTAACGGGCCGTTATTTCCAAACTTAAACTATTTAACCCCTGAGAATTTTGGAGAAAATATTTCTCAAAACATTATGGGAATACAGATGGCAGCTTCGTATCTGGGGATTATGTTGGCACCAGCCGTGTTCGGTATTCTCGGACAATGGATTGGGGTATGGTTACTGCCACTCTTTCTCATCTGTTTTTATTTTGTTATGTTGGCTTCACATTCACGGGCAAAACATTTTCTTCAGTCAAATTCCTAGTACATATCCAATTCTGTATGGACAAAAAGCACCCAGTCATTTTATACTGAGTGCTGCATCAAATTTATATTCAATTATTCAAATTTGGTCAAACCATACAGCTGAGTTTAGATACAGTAAAACTCCGGAAAACCTTGATTTTCCGGGGTTTTTGAACCATTTTGATACGGTTTGAACAGCAGATTATCTCTTGCTGAACTGAGGCGCGCGACGGGCTGCCTTGAGACCTGGTTTATTTTTTCCCCAGCTCCCAGAATGCGACTGCGCTTGCAGCAGCAACATTTAAGGAATCCACTCCGTGGAACATCGGGATACAGACGGTGTCATCGCAGTTTTCGATGGTTTCATCCAGCAGTCCTTCCCCCTCGGAGCCGAGGATGACAGCGAGCTTTTGTTTGGAAGAAAGCTTAGGATCATCAATTGAAACAGAATCACGGCGAAGCGCCATCGAAACGGTGTGGAAACCGTGATTTTTTAATTCGGAAATCCCCGGAAGCGGCCAGCTGCTGTCCAGGAAGGTCCAGGGAATCTGGAAAACGGTTCCCATGCTGACGCGGATCGCGCGCCGGTAAAGCGGATTGGAGCAGTCAGAGGTCAGCAGCACGCCGTCCATGCCGAGAGCGGCAGCAGAGCGGAAAATCGCGCCGATGTTGGTGGGATTCATAATATTTTCCAGAATAACAAGACGGCTGGAAGTCCGGCAGAGCGCCTCGACGGAGGGGAGCCTCGGACGTCTCATGGCGCAGAGCATACCGCGGGTCAGGGCAAAGCCGGTCAGCTGTGTGAGAACCTCAAACGGGGCGGAAAAAAACGGGATGTCCGGGCAGCGTTCCAGAAACGGAACCGCCTGATTTTCCAGATGTCTGTCCTCCGTCAGAAAAGAGATCGGGATGCAGCCGGCATCCAGCGCGCGTTCGATGACCTTTGGGCTTTCGGCAATAAAAATTCCATTCTGTGGGTCGCAGCGGTTTAATAGCTGATTCTCGGAAAGGCGGGCATAGATGTCCAGCTGCGGGTCAAGAAAATCAGTGATCGGTAGGATGGTCGGCATATGTTTTACATTCTCCAGCTTCTTTGAGCGCCCGGTTCCATTTGCGGAGCGTGTCGGGGTCAATTTTACAGATTTCTCTATCGTAGGTATAAATTCCGTTTGTTTCCTCTTCAATATCGGAAAGCTGTGTATACACGGTCGCGCCGATGCCTTTTTTGACAGCGGGCAGAATCGTCTGTCGGATCAGGTCGATATAGCCGTAGGTCAGCGCACCGGTGGAGTTGAATTTTTTGTAGCCGTATACTTTTTTACAGCAGCTGTGTCCGGGGATCGAAAGGGAATATCCTCCGAATTCGGTCAGCGCCGCCGCGCGTTTGCTTTCCGGTTTGAATTTTAATTTCAGAAAATAATAATGCAGGCTCAAAATATCGCCGCCCTTCTGGTCAAACCAGCCGCTTGCGTGATCGACCAGCCGGGAGGAATCGAGCGTGCGGATTTGTTCGCATGCCGCGAGCGCGTCGAACTGCCCCCAGCCTTCATTAAATGGAACCCAGACGACGATGCTGGGATGGTTGTACAAAAAGGCGATGGTTTCTGTGATTTCGCGCCGGAATTCGTCTTTTCCCTCGGGATGGAGCCGGGAGAGCAGACCGGCGTGCTTTTCATCGTCGGAAAAAGAAATGTGATTCCAGTTCATCAAAGTCGCCAGATAGGTGACGAACCAGTGCTTATAGGCGGAACCGCCGTTTACCATGTCCTGCCAGACGAGCATGCCCAGCTGGTCGCAGTGGTAGTAAAAACGCTCGGGCTCGATTTTTGCGTGCTTGCGCAGCATGTTGAAGCCGAGCTTCTTCATCCGCGAAATATCGGCGGTCAACGCTTCGTCCGTCGGTGCGGTGTAGAGACTTTCCGGCCAGTAGCCCTGATCCAGTACGCCTGCCTGAAAATACGGTTTATTGTTTAAGAAAAAGCGCTGTGTGCCGTCCGGCGCGGTCTGGATATCGCATTTTCGCATCGCAAAATAGCTGGATACACGATCGACGCCGCTTTTTAGGCTGACGAGATATAAAAATGGGTCTTCCGGTGACCAGGGATGGAAATCGGGCAGAGAAACGATCAGCTCGGAGTTGGTCATACCGTTTATGCAGACCGGCTCCATGTCCTTGCCGGAGATCACGCATTCGACCGGGGCGGAATGCTGTGTCAGCACTTTTAAGTGGACGAGTCCCTGATCATAGTCGGTGTGATAAAAAATCTGTTCGATATAATTGACTGGAACAATTTCCATCCAGACCGTCTGCCACAGACCACTTTGCGCCGTATAAAACATGCCGCCGGGCTTTAAGGACTGCTTGCCGCGCGCATGCCAGGACGTGTTGCTTTCATCCTGAATCCGGACGATCAGTTCGTTATCGCCCTCCTGGAGATAATCCGTGATATCTGCAGAAAAAGGCAGATAGCCGCCGCAGTGACGCACTGCAGAAATCCGATTGACAAAGACCTCCGCCGTCTGGTCTGCAGCGCCGAAATGGAGCAGGATACGCTTATCCTGCTGCGGTTTTGCGAGGGGGATGATGCGGCGGTACCAGAGATATTCGCCGGGCTTTAGCTGTCTGGAAACGCCCGAAAGCTGACATTCCGGGGAAAACGGAACCAGAATGCTCAAATCGAAGGAAAGCGGGATTTCCGGTGTTTTGGAAAAGGCGCATTCCCAACGCCCGTTTAAATTCAAATAAGAAGTACGAACCAGCGACGGCCGCGGATATTCCGGGAGAACGTTATGTTCATCGACCTGCCGACTGAATTTTGTCTGAAGCTGTATCATAATGCCTCTCATTCTGTCCTGCAGCAGTGACAATCCCATGCAGGGCAATCCTTGCGGAGTGGTTTTTTATATCTATGATGCCGGATGGGTCCGTGGGCAACATGGCAAAAGCCCCGACCTTGAGGCCTGTAGAGTGTTCTGTGCTGCGCACTCTCACAATCCTGCATCATCCTATATCAGTATATAGGAATGCGAAATTTTTGACAAGAATCGACCCGGAAAATATATCGCCGTTCGCGTGTCTCTTTTCGCAGGAAAGCTGAGCTGCGAATCAACGGAAGGTATCGTAAAAACAAATATTTTAACGCACAGAACATCAGTTTGTCAATCAGTTTGTAACTGGATGACAGACGTAAAAATCTGGAATAAAATGATAACAGAGTAAAAAACAGGCTGCCGCAATCCCACTGGCATAAGGCGATGGGGAGTTCACAATGCAGACAGGGGCGATGACGATGAAGAGCAGGATGACGGTGACAGAGGCGCTGAAGGAGCGCGAACTTTTAAAGAAGCGGATCACGAAGAAGATCGGACAGCTGGGAAGGGAGGCAGGCACGGACGGCGCTTTTGCAGAACGGAGAAGTGCGCGGTTCGACGCGTCTCAGACAGGCAGAAAGCAGGCACAGTCAGCTGTGTCTGGCAACATAGGGCATGGTGCGGTATCTGACGGGACAAGTGCGCATTGCGGTGCGCACCTCGATGCCGCCCTGCAGCAGATCCAGACCCTGATCCTCCGGTATGATTCGATCTGCAGCGCGGTCGCCAGATCGAACGGAGAGACATGGCTGGATACCTCGCGCGGCTATATGACCGTCTCGGAGGCAGTCGCTCTGCGCGGCCGCCTGAACGATAAAGAGACAGCCGACACTGCATTTGAGCAGCTGTTGACGAATCGCCTGGAAAGCATTTTGAAAAAACAGAAGGCGTTTTCCAAGCACGGTCAGAATCCGTCTGGACGCCGCCCGGCGCTGAAAGAAAATGTAGTGATTTTACAGAATCCGTCTGCAGGAAGAGGCAGCGCTGGGCAGGAGAAAGGCAGCCGTGCCAACGCTGGACAGCTCAAGCCGCCGCAGCCTATCCTTTCTGCACAGGAGCTGTCGAAGCTCCGCAGTCTGACAGAAAGGATTCAGGAAAGCAGGGAAGAATTACTTCTGGAGCTGGACACGAAGCTTGCGCTGTCAAATGCTGCGACCTGGATTGAAGTGTAGCAGCAGGTCTGAATCCGCCGAGCCTGTTTGGAGGTGGATGCAAGACTTTGGAATCCTCCTCAATAGGACAGAATGATACGTATAACAAAACGGATTGCTCAGACCCTCCGCACGAAATTCCCAAAACGGACCCCAGACACACTACCCTCCCCGGTAGTTGTGCCCCAAGCAAACAGAATTTAGTCTGGTAGAAAAGATAGAAAGATAGTTTAAATTTTGATTGATGATACAGACCTGCCGGAGTTGCCGGACGGGTTGAAATCCATGAGAACGGTCAGCGCTGTCCGGGCGCGGGAATTCCACATGGCTGTGCGGCGGGTTTTTTCCAGTAAGCTGTAACGAATCTTTTGGTGCGAGTCCGTACAATGGGACACGCAATGAGGTAGAATAAATAGAAAATAACAAGTAACTGTTCCGCAGGTCTGCGCATTTACTGCGCTGACCGTAAGAAAACTTAGACGAGAAGGCAAAAATCCTATCGGCGCAGCCGATTTGAAATGGATTTTTGCGCGTAACTGTGAGGGTACGGAACAGTTACAATAACAAAAGCAGACAGAAAGGAAACAAACGGGAGAAGGGCAAAACAGAGAAGATGGAGAGACAGCAAGGAGGAGAAATGGGATATCCGCTTATCGACGTGTTACGGACAGGACAGAGGTTAAAAGAAGCCTGTATTAAGAAAAATATCGAGGCAAAAGAAATCAAACAATTTTTGGGACTGGCGGCGATGCAGTCTATCTATAACTGGTTTCAGGGCAAGGCATTGCCATCGCTGGACAATTTTTATGCGCTGAGCAGTTATCTCGGAACAGAATTGGATTCCCTGATTGTGCCGCAGGGACGTCATCAGGAGCATGAAATATTGGAAGACGCTTCCTTTTTCAGACGGCAGGCAGTTTATTTTGGTTTTTTGCTGGAAGCAGAAGCGCAGAGCAGTTCATAAAATCGTAAGGGACGAGTGAACTGTAATACCAAATTTTCCGGAAATCCCGCGGCGTGTGTTGTAGGAGAGAAAGTTCCTTGCTATAATAAAAAGATGAGGTTGGCGAGATCACAATGCAGTCAGGCTGCATCGCAGCCATAGGCAGGGGCAGCAGGAACGGACCGCAGACAGCGGGAGCGGAGGCTTACAGCATGATCACACGGGAACAGATTCGAAAGCTGGCAGGGTATTCCTATTCCAGAGGGGTAGATATCTGGCGGCAGGGCAAGATCAGGCGCTTTCAGATAAAAACTACGAAAAAGGGCAGGCAGATTCAGGCGGACGTCAAAGGGAGCGGGAGAAATCTTTATGACGTGAGGATCCTGCTGGATGAGGAAGAAGACAGCGTGCAGGAGGCATGGTGCGATTGTCCTGCATTTTATTCCTATGAGGGTCTGTGCAAGCATTGTACGGCGGTGCTTTTATATTATCTGGAAAATCCGGACCGGGTGGAAGAAGAACATATGAGTCTGTCGGAGTTCCTGAAACAGCGCAGGCTGGAAGGCTTCCAGAAAGAAATCGGTGAAGCAACGGACGGGATAAAGATTCAGGAAAATCTCAGGTCCCCGGGAAATACTACAGCCTCCAAAAGCGATAGCATGCTTCTTGCCGGTGTTCCGAAGCGGAGGACGACCAGACAGTTAAAAGAGCTTCTGCAGAAACAGACTGCCCGGCATATGCTTCCGGTTCTGCAGGAAGAAAGCTTTGGGAAGGTGCGTCTGGAGCCGCTTCTTATTTGTGATACGCGTGAATGCCGGGCGGAATTTCGGATCGGGATCGGCAGGATGTATATTGTAAAGGATATTTTTTCCATGATCCGCGCGCTTCGGGAGCAAAGCAGCTATTCCTATGGAAAAAGTCTGGAATTTGTTCATATAAAAGGAAGCTTTACCGAAGAATCGCGACCGCTTGTGGAATTTCTGGAGCAGTGGGTTGGCCGTTATGAAAAGGCGTATCTGCAGACGAGCGGTTATTCCTATCTGTATCGGGCAGCGCTCCCGAAAGCTCGGACGATCGTGCTGGATGGCTGGGGACTGGATGGATTTCTGGATGCGATGGGAAACCGGGTATTTTATGTACAGCTGGATGGAACGGAGAGCCGTTGGCATGTCACGGACGCAGCACTGGAACGCAGATTGCAGCTGACGGGAACGGAAGGTGGTGCAGAGCTTTCCCTGGAAAATGTGTTTGGATATGCCTGTGAACGGGATCAGGTGTATTTTAAGGACGGACTGATTTATCGGGTTTCCAATGAAGGGCTGGGAGAAGTGACCGAGTTTTTGGACTGTATGAAAAAGCTCCCGAACCGGACGGCTTTTTTGCAGGAAGAGGATTTGCCGGCATTTTTCAGACAGTTGATGCCGATATTAAAAGAACATTTTCAATGCGAGATCAAAGGAGTCGATGAAAAGCAAACGGAATTGTCGGCAGTAAAATTCCAGTTTTATCTGGATATGCCACAGGAGAAACTGGTCAGCTGTCGTGCAATCGCTTGCTATGGAGAACGGGAGTATAGTGTATACGATCTGACAGGGGATATTGACAGACGGGATCTTGTCAGCGAGTCGGAAGCAGCGCGGATTTTAAGCTCCTATTGCAATACTTATGATGATCTGAAAAAAGAAATGATTATTTATCAGGACGACGAATTGTTTTATCGTCTCCTGACAGAAGGAATCGTGCAGCTTTCTGCAATCGGTGAGGTGTATGTTTCCGATGCGCTGAAAAAAGTGCGGGTTCTGCCGTCGCCCGGCGTATCCGTTGGAATTTCCATGGGCGGCGACTTGTTGGAGCTGACAGTGTCTTCTCAGGATATGCCGAGGGAAGAGCTGATGGAAATTTTGTCCCGTTATGATCGGAAACGAAAATTCTACCGGCTCAAGAACGGCGACTTTGTAAATATGGAAGAAAATGGTCTGGAATCCCTGCAGGAGGTGCGCCAGGCGCTGCAGCTGACAGATAAGCAGCTGATGCAGGACAAAATCGAGGTTCCGGCGTACCGGATGCTGTATCTGGATGAGGCGCTGCAGGAAAACGCCATGATGGAAGTGATTCGGGATGTATCTTTCGCGAGTCGGATCGAGAAGCTGCAGAATCCGGATTTCGAAAAGGACTATGTGCCGGACTCCTTAAAAGGAATTCTGCGGGAATATCAGAAAGCCGGTGCCGCGTGGATTGGAATGCTTTACAGCAACCAGTTCGGCGGAATTCTGGCGGACGATATGGGGCTTGGAAAAACGCTGCAGGTCATCAGCTTCCTATTAGTAGAGCACACCGGATGCAGCCTGATCGTCTGTCCGGCGTCACTTGTTTATAACTGGAAGCATGAGCTGGAACGGTTTGCGCCTTCGCTGAAAGCGGATATGGTAACGGGAAATGTTCAGCAGCGCAAGGAAGTTTTGGATCGCTGGAAAGAAGTGGATGTATTGATTACGTCCTATGATCTGCTCCGTCGGGATATCACAGACTATCAGGAGCTTCATTTTTTCTGCGAGGTGATCGATGAAGCGCAGTATATCAAAAATCACGGAACGCAGGCGGCGAGGGCAGTCAAGCAGGTTCAGACCGGATTCCGGCTTGCGCTGACAGGTACACCGATAGAGAACCGGCTGAGTGAACTGTGGAGCATTTTTGATTATCTCATGCCCGGGTATTTGTACAGCTATCAGCGGTTTCGGACAGAGCTGGAACAGCCGATTGTCCAGCATAAGGACGAAGACGCTGCGAAGCGGCTGCAGCGGCTGATCCGTCCATTCGTCCTGCGGCGCCTGAAAAAAGAAGTGCTGCAGGATTTGCCGGACAAGCTGGAGGAAAACCTGTATGCCGATATGGATGGGGAGCAGCAGGAGCTGTATGATGCCCATGTCAGACGTATGAAGCTGATGCTGGAGGAAAAATCCGACGAGGAAATCCGGACGGATAAGATCGAAATTCTGGCAGAACTGACGCGCCTTAGACAGCTTTGCTGCGATCCGGCGCTTTTGTATGATAATTATAAAGGAGGATCTGCAAAGACAGAGCTTGTGCGTGGGCTGATCCGAAACGCAGTGGAAAACGGGCACAAGGTACTCCTGTTTTCTCAGTTTACAACGATGCTGGAACGCCTGTACCGGATTTTGGAGGAGGAAAAGATTGCAAGCCACATGCTGACCGGCGCGACTCCGAAAGAAAAGAGAATCGAAATGGTGGAGTCGTTTGCGCACGATGAAGTTCCGGTATTCTGTATTTCCCTGAAAGCGGGAGGAACCGGGTTGAATCTCACGGCAGCAGACGTGGTGATCCATTTCGATCCGTGGTGGAACAGCGCAGTACAGAATCAGGCGACGGACCGTGCACACCGGATCGGGCAGAAAAATGTGGTCAATGTTTACCGGATTCTTGCCAAAGGGACGATTGAAGAGAAAATCGTGGAGCTGCAGGAACGCAAGCTGCAGCTTTCAGACAGAATCCTCGGAGGGGAGAGCCTGCAGGCGCAGGGTCTGACCCGCGAGGAACTGTTGGAACTGCTGCGGTGAGTGCTGTCAAATTCAGGATACGGCTCTCTGGCAGGCGTGCAGCAGATGCTCGTGCTCATATTTTTCCTTGGTTGCCATACCGCCGCGGATATGGCGCTCGGATTTGTTGATATCGAGTACCTTTCGGGCTTCTTTTGCCAGAGCCGGATTGACCTGCATCAGACGTTCCGTGATATCTTTATGTACAGTGGATTTGCTGATTCCAAACTGGCGGGCAGCTTGTCGGACGGTCGCGTTGGATTCGATAATATAGCCGGCTACTGCCAGGGCACGTTCTTCAATATATTCTTTCATAAAATCCCCTAAAGAACATTTTTTACAAGATATTACGGGGACAGAGAAAATATGCTATACTCAGCGTAAGGGAAAAAGCCAGACAAATGAGAAATAAAAAACCGCATATTTTGCGGGATGGAGGGGAAAATGCTTTATTCGGGGAAGGATCTGCGGAAACTGATTATACCGCTGATCATTGAACAGATTCTTGCAATTGCTGTTGGAATGGCGGATACGATTATGGTTTCTGCGGCGGGAGAAGCGGCGGTTTCAGGCGTTTCACTGGTAGACACGGTCAACATTTTGCTGATCAATGTGTTCTCTGCTCTGGCAACCGGCGGTGCAGTCGTTTCAGGACATTTCCTTGGGAAAAAGAAAAGAGAGGACGCATGTAAGTCGGCATGGCAGATCTTATTGTTCGCCACACTGCTCGCGTTCGTTATTTCCGTTATTTTTATAACGGCACATGATCCGCTGCTGCGTCTGATGTTCGGTAAAATCGAGGATGACGTTATGAAGGCGAGCAAGACCTATCTGATTATCACGACGTATTCGTTTGTTGCACTTGCCATATATAATTCCTGTGCGGCGTTGTTTCGGGCGATGAACGAATCAAAGGTGACGATGTGGGTATCCTTGCTGATGAATGTAATCAATGTGGTCGGCAATGCGATCTGCATTTATGGTTTGCACATGGGCGTAGCAGGCGTTGCGATCCCGACTACCATTTCCAGATATGTAGCGGCAGTTGTGATTTTTTTGTTGATGTTCCAAACCAAAAAAGAAATCAACCTCTGCGGGCAGATTACCTGGAAGTTTAATGGCAGTCTGATTAAGAAGATCCTGTATATCGCGATTCCAAACGGTCTGGAAAATAGCATGTTCCAGCTGGGTAAAATTCTCGTTATGAGTGCAGTCGCAACAATGGGGACTTCTGCGATCGCTGCAAATGCGGTTACGGGCACAATTGCGAACTGGAATAACCTGCCGGGCTTTGCCATCAACCTTGCGATCGTATCGGTAGTCAGCGTATGCGTTGGCGCAGGAAGATATGACCAGGCGCGTTATTATACCAGACGTCTTTGCAGGGATGCGATGATCGGGATCAGCTGTCTGTCGATCATTCTTTACCTGTCAGCTCCGATACTGGTAACCTTTTTCAATCTCGGACCGGATGCAGCTCAGCTGACGATTCAGATTGTACGGATCCATGCGGTTGCAAGTGCATTTCTTTGGATGCCGGCGTTTGGCGTTCCGAATACACTGAGGGCAGCAGGCGATGTAGTCTGGCCGATGAGTGTTGCTATTTTTTCCATGTGGGTATTTCGAGTCGTGCTTGCTTACGTATTCACTTATGTTTGTCACTTTGGCCTGGTTTCCATTTGGGTGGCGATGTTTATCGACTGGGTTGTGCGGGAAATCTTCTATGTGCTCCGATATAAGGGACATAAATGGGAGCATTTTGCGCAAAAAAGTTGAAATAAGGTTACCGAATTGCAGTGACTTTAGACGGTGAATGATTAATCGGTGCGATGGTCGATCTTTTTCGTAAATCAGAAAAGGAAACGGCATGGAAAACCTTTGACAGAACAGGGGATTCCAACTATAATTGTTCATTATGATGATATCAGGTCAGTGGTCATGGAGTGCGGGTACACTTTTTCAGACTGTTGGCCCTGTTGTTTCAAAATTAACTCGAGGAGGAGACGAATGGATCGGGAACTTGTTATTGTTCTTGACTTTGGCGGACAGTACAATCAGCTGATTGCCAGAAGAGTCAGAGAATGTAATGTATATTGTGAAGTGCATCCTTATACGCTCAGTCTGGATAAGATCCGGGAAATGAACCCTAAGGGTATCATCTTTACAGGTGGTCCCAACAGTGTATACGGAGAGGATTCCCCCAGATGCCCGAAAGAGATATTCGAAATGGGTATTCCGATTCTGGGAATCTGTTATGGATCACAGCTTATGTCCTATATGCTGGGCGGCAGCGTAAAAACTGCGCCTGTCAGCGAATATGGTAAGACTGAGGTTGCAGTGGATACAGAATCTGCATTATTTAAAAATGTATCCCCCAGCACGATCTGTTGGATGAGTCATACCGATTATATTGAAAAAGCACCGGAGAAATTCAAAATTACAGCCCATACACCAGTGTGTCCGGTTGCAGGAATGGAAAATGCAGAGAAGAAGCTGTATGCAGTACAGTTCCATCCGGAGGTTATGCATACTCAGGAAGGCACTAAGATGCTTTCCAATTTCGTATATGATATCTGTGGATGCACAGGCGACTGGAAGATGGATTCTTTCGTGGAGACAACGATCCACCAGATCCGTGAAAAGGTTGGAGACGGCAAGGTGCTGTGTGCACTTTCCGGCGGTGTGGATTCTTCTGTTGCAGCAGTTCTGCTGTCCAAGGCGGTCGGCAAGCAGCTGACCTGTGTGTTTGTAGATCATGGTCTGCTTCGTAAAAACGAAGGAGATGAAGTAGAAGCTGTATTCGGCCCGGACGGTCAGTACGACTTAAACTTTATCCGCGTAAACGCACAGGAACGTTTCTATTCCAAACTGGCGGGTGTTTCTGATCCTGAAAAAAAACGTAAGATTATTGGAGAAGAATTTATCCGAGTATTCGAAGAAGAAGCAAAGAAAATCGGTGCTGTGGATTTCCTCGTACAGGGAACGATTTATCCAGACGTAATCGAGAGTGGTCTCGGTAAATCTGCTGTGATCAAGTCTCATCATAACGTAGGCGGTCTTCCGGACTGCGTTGATTTCAAGGAAATCATCGAGCCGCTGCGTCTTCTGTTTAAAGATGAGGTTCGTCGTGCTGGTCTGGAACTTGGCATTCCCGAATACCTTGTATACCGTCAGCCGTTCCCCGGTCCTGGTCTGGGTGTTCGTATTGTAGGCGAGGTGACTCCGGAGAAAGTTCGCATCGTTCAGGATGCAGACGCTATCTGCCGCGAAGAGCTTGCCAAAGCAGGCTGCGACAAAGGACTGGGACAGTTCTTTGCAGCGCTGACCAACATGCGTTCTGTTGGCGTTATGGGCGATGAAAGAACCTACGATTATGCAGTTGCGCTGCGCGCAGTCATCACATCCGATTTTATGACCGCAGAAGCTGCAGAAATCCCGTTTGACGTGCTGTTCAAAGTTATGACCCGCGTCATCAATGAGGTGAAAGGCGTCAACCGCGTACTCTACGATTTGACGAGTAAACCGCCTGGGACGATTGAACTGGAATAATTTGAAATGCTTTAAGAACCCAGTATTTATGCGGGTTTCAGCGACTTCGATTAGTCTTTTGATAACAAATTGATAACAGTCATAGCAAGTGCCATTATTCTTGTTATCCAGTGGTTTATGGGTAACGGAATGATTATCGGGTGGCTTGCTGACTAAAGTTCGGAGCTTGGCTCTGAACGAATTCCATATTATAAACGAAGCCCTTAGCTGTGGTTAATAACCATAGTTAAGGGCTTTTTGTCGTGCTTATTTATCTTTCAAGTGGTCTTTGAATGCTTCTACGAGTGCGTCACTGAGTTCCTGTGATGGAACTTTTGCCCAACGTTGTGTGGTGTCGAACGCTGGATAATGGTAACGCCAGTTATCATACTCTTCCCTGCTGATTTCTTCGGAAGATAGCTTGTCTGCCTGTTCTTTCCAAGCATACAGCATTTTGATGAGTTCATATGCTTCTCTGCCTTTATCCTTGTTGACCTTTAAGCATACCTCTCCATCTGCTTTGCTGACAGTAAGACCGTAAATATCTTCAAGGGTAAACAGGGTGTGCATAAGACCGATATAGCTGTCTATGTCAGGAACATCAAGAGCCTGTGGGGAAACATCAAGCACCTGTGCCAATGCATTTGTAAGGTCTGCTTTCGGTTTGCGTGTGCCAGTTTCGTACTGTGCCAAACGCACATCAGCACTCTTTTCTGGAAAACCGACTGCTGTACCGAGATACTTTTGTGTCATACCACGCATTAGTCTGAAAAAATGTATTCTTTCGCT
>ENA-OROZ01001302-OROZ01001302.1-human-gut-metagenome-genome-assembly--contig:-NODE-1302-length-23667-cov-5.971370_pt1 | contig 23667 bp, 24 predicted proteins | sample MGYA00242138_ERZ509066 | MGnify/ENA primary metagenome ERZ509066 (study PRJEB26280, sample SAMEA2338691) | human gut metagenome | biome: human gut; feature: human-associated habitat; material: faeces... | reverse complement strand
GCTGCTGCCGGTGCTGGAATCCCTGTCCGACTGGGCCGAGGCGGAAATGGGCAGCGGGGAGGGAGAGCTTCCGGAATAGAGTGAATTTTTCCGGGCCAGGTAAGAAAAAGCTTGCATTCTGGCGCAGAATGTGTATAATAATTGAGCAGGGCGTGCGACGCCCTGCAACATGGGCTTGTAGCTCAGCTGGGAGAGCAAGGCCCATATATTGCAACCATACAATTTTATATTTGGGCCTGTAGCTCAGTGGGAGAGCGTTCGGTTCGCATCCGAGAGGTCGTGGGTTCGACCCCCATCAGGTCCACCATAAGAAACAAACAAGCAGAGGCAAGCCTGTTTGTTTCTTTTTTATTCCATAAAACAATTGGAAAGCCCTAATATTAATGTTTTAGCTTTGTGAAAATTCCGCAAACATTCATGCTTTATATTGAAAATAAATGTCAAAGACAGTATAATAAGAAAAAAATTAAAATTTTGGAGTTGCTGTTAGTTGAATCATAATCTTGGGGGAAAATATGCGCGGTTACAGAGTAGACAAGCAGAAGTAGTTAGGAGGTTTTTATGGGTCTTCTCAGTAAGTTTATATTTTCAGACATGGAAATACATAACAAACCACGTCAAGAAATGGAATATCATTTTTTACTTCCAAATCAGGTGAATGTGCAGCGGATTGACAGTTTTAATGAGCCAGAAGAATTCAAATACTCATATCGGTTTGTCTGCTTTATGGACATGCTTGGGTGTAAAGACTTAGTCTGGAAGAGCGAGACATCACAGGATGCATTTGAACAAGTAAAAAAAATTGCCTCTGTATTCGAGGAAGAGCAAAGGAAATACGCAACAAATCATTGGTGTAGTAACTTTGTTTTTTCTATCCCCAAAGACGGCGTTGTAAAAGATCATCGCCTCACTGAAGAAAACATCAGTGTTGATATGAGCATGTTTTCCGATAGTATAATAATTTCTTATGAATTGTCAGATAGCAATTTGTTCCTTGATTGGTATAGGCAAATTTTTCAAGTGTTTAATGATATATGTCGACTTCAGTTTGAGTTCGCATTGAAGGGTATTTTTTTGCGTGGCGGGCTAACATTCGGAAAAGTTTACCACAAGGGAAACATCTGCTTTGGTCCAGCTCTAATCAATTCAGTAATACTGGAGGGGCAATGCGCTAAATATCCATGTATTGCAGTTGACAACCCCATTGTTGAAAAAATCCGAAGTGATATGGACTCCAATTTGGTGGATGACTATGCGCCAGGATATAAGAAGCCACACAAGCTTAACGAATTTGCAACGGAGCTTTTTCTTGATTATTTATCAAGAACAGATGATTTTAATAGAACTGCTGATGAACGCCCGGTGTTTATGCTGGACTGGTTTACTTCAAGATTTTTTCAAAGCAGCTCAAATATTTCCAAAATACGACAGGCAATTTTGTCCGAGTTAAAGAAGGAATACAGCGAAAAAGATGCCGAAAAATATAGATGGTTGGCTCGCTACTTTAATCGGGCTATATATTTTGAAGAAGGCCATAGTGATATGAAGATTGAAAGTGAGCTGCTCTACAAATGAATTCGTTGATATAAGATAATCCTTAAATTGTGTTTACAATCACAGGCCTCATGATAGCGTGATTGGCGTACGCAAATAATAGGATACTAAAGTTTATATCTGTTTTAAAACCGCTTTAATTATATTTTTGCGTGTTAAAGACACAAAGAGCTGTGAAATATATAATTTTACAGCTCTTTGCAGTTTTTTGATGGTTTTATGTGGATGCGAATCGAGCACTTCTGGCTTATTTTGGAAATTATTGGAAATGTTGACCCCGAGTGGTTCACATCTAAAAACAGAATATGGAAAGTGAAAGCGTCAGCTTGTTGCACAGCTTCACTGCCAAAACAGCCAAAAAGAGGCTGGTATCAAAATATGATACCGGCCTCTTTTCAGTTTATAAAAATAGGAGGAACACCACATGAATGACCGCAACACAGAACAGCAGCTCCGTTATCTTGGCGAGGTCTGTACTTGTCTGTACCGGGCTGGGTTTGAAACAACGCAGATAGAGGACTCCCAGATCCCTGTCGAATGGAATGATGCACCTCTCTGCCGTATCACCGGCAAGGGGAGCGTGTTCTATCGGCAGGAAGATATGAATACGCCCCAAGCCGGGGATGCACTTCTTTGCGTCGAGGGCATCGCCGCCCGAACGCTGGAGTACATGACCATTATGGAGGCAGCGCTTTCTTTGAAAGCGGATGACTTGGAGGACGGCTACAAAGTGCTGGCGGATTTCAACGGCACTGTGCTGTCCGGAGTGCAGAGCAAATATGGCGTCCACTTCGTCACATGGGATTGGGCCTATGGGCACACGGGCGTATGTCATGGTCACTATTTTATGGAGAACTATGCGGGAGCCAAGGAGGACTTTGCCGTCCGCTCCGGACTGATTCAAAAGGAACAGCTTTTCACCCCAGAGCAGATGACCGAGATCTATCGCTGCTGTGCAGATTCCGTGGACGGAGACTTTTTTGAGCTCACAGAGGAGCAAGAAAAGGTAATTCGGAGCGCACAGCAGCAGATCGAGGAATGCGTGCCGGATCTGGACGAGCGCATTTGGCAACAGGAAGATATGGCGGAACAAGCTGCGCAGGAACAGACAATGTAATACGATTCGACTATGGCCGGGGCTCTTGCAGAAAGACCCCGGCCTATTCTTATTTAGGAGGAAATGAAATGCCACGAGTAAATCGAAAAAGCTCATTGGGGCATTGGTATGCACCGGTCTACGCCCCGGAATATCCCCGTGACCCGCCGAAGCCCCACGGCTGCACGCGCTTTGTGCGCTGCAAAGGATGTCCTTATCCGGGACACGGCTTTGTCTGCTGGCAAGGCGAAGATACCTGTCTGCGGACACGGATGAACGAAATCAACGAATTGGAGGAAAACGAAGATGATGATTCAAGCGGTACTGAGTAACCCTCACCACCCGGAATACGGAGTAGCAACCATCCCGTTCCCCATCCCCCATGACCAGTACGCCCACTGCATGGAGCTGCTGGAGGCTCTGGAGATTGGCGATGCGGTCAAAGCCGACTGCCAGGTGCAGGAGATCAACAGCTTTTACTCTGTGCTCAAGCGCATGGAGATGCTTACGGTCAATGTGGAGGAGCTGAACTATCTCGCCAAGCGGCTGGATAGTTTCGATACCGGCGAAGCCGCACAGTTTCAGGCGGTAGCCCACAAGCTGGAGCTTTTCGAACTGAAGGATCTGATCAACCTGACCTTCTGCTGCCAACAGGCCACGGTCATCACAGATTTTTCCGACCTATCCGCTGTTGGCCGGAACCACTACATGAATCTGCACGGTGGCAGCGCCAAAATGGAGGAACTGGATGCTCTGGACAGTGAGGAAACGGCACGGCGGCTCATCGAGAGCGGCAGCGGCACGATCACGCCCTATGGGGTCGTGTACCGGCAACGAACTTAGTTAATCGGATGGACTTGCATCAGGCCCCAGCAGGTGCCGTTGTCTGCATCGAGGTTGAAGCTGCTTTCGCATTCCGCGATTGCCAGCGCCAGTGCATAGGGAACGCCGTAGTCCTCACACGCCTGCTGCATTACCTCTTGAAGCTCGTAGCTTAGCGGAATGTCGTCACTGTGTAGGAATCTCTGCCCTTCTGTCTCCTGCGGTACGGTTTCCGGCTCTGTGACCGGCTCGTCCGGTGTGGAGGCGGTAGGGGCTTCGGTTTCCGGCACGGACGTTTCAGCCGTGGGAGCGGGTGCGGTTTCCTCCGGTGCGGGCGCTGCGCCTGACGCGCAGTTGACGGCAAGGATCGTGATTACGGCCGCCTCCAACACTGCCAGCACAAAGAGGCCAAGAGCGATACGGCGCAGCCTATTGAACTGCTGGTGCTGCCGTCTGCGTGTCGTCGTCATAGAACTTGCCTTCCTCTCTGCATTTCTGTAGCCACGCTTCGTAGCGGCGAAAATTCTCCGGATCGGAGTAAAACCGCTCAATGCCCGCAAGCAGCGTCCGGCAGAGAATATCCATTTGTACTCGCGGAATCTGCGTGCAGTCGATTTTGACGTTGGCCATGATGCTTTCCTCGTTTCTTACTGATTAACTGTGGGTTCGCTTGCCTGCCGCTGCTCAAGGCGTTCAAGCGCATCAATGATGCGCTGCTGGGTCGTAGCGTTGCCCTTCTTGTTGTGGAGAACGGCGGACAGGTACGAGTTCGTCAGCCCTGCTTCATCCGCAAGCTGCTTGCCCGTGATCGCCGCCATGTGCATACGCCCGACCACTTCAGCGGTCCAGTCGAAATTCAAATTTTCACCTCCAAGTTCAAATATTTTTGCAAAAGGAGTTGAAATATTTGCACTGTTGTGGTATCATAGAAAAGGTGTGTATCTGATACCCTTTCGACGGCTTCCTCCGTGCCAGCGGAGGGGGCTTGCCATGCTATGGCTGTCATTCGTTCAAATATTTGCTCCACGGTTTACATTATAGAGCAATCATTTGAACTTGTCAAGGGGGCTGGAGCAAATATTTGAATTTTTCCTCGGAGGCAATATGTTTTACGATGTGTTCAAAAAGCTCTGTGATGATCGGGGCATCAATCCGACGCGCGCAAGTGTAGAGATCGGCTTCAGCCGTGGCAGCGTGTCTTACTGGAAGAAGCGCTATTCGGAGGGCTTCGACGCGAAACCTGATTCTTACACCGCTGAAAAGATTGCGGACTATTTTGACGTTTCAGTGGATTACCTGCTGGGAAGAACGGACGATCCGATTGACTACGACAAAAATGGGGACGCACTTGCAGAAATCCCGCTCACCTATGTTGAGGCTGCGAACGGTGATATGAAGAAAGCTCGGCAAATGATGCTTGCCGTCGATGCCGACGCGCTGCGGGAGCGTGACGCCATGCCAGAGGTGTATCGTCAATACCTGAAGCTGGACGAAATTGACCGCGCGAAGGTTGAAGCGTATATCACCGGTCTGCTGTCGTCCGATAAGTACCAGACGGTCGCTAAAGCAAAGAATGCCTGATGCGGCGTGAGGGAAAAATCCTCTACGTCGATTTCAAACGCTTTATGAGGTGAAGGGAGGTCGTGGTCATGGATGGACACGATTACGAATATCTGGTCGCAAAGTACCTTCGCGGGCACGGCTACACCGGCGTTAAGGTGACAAAGGGATCAGGTGATTTTGGCGTCGATGTTACGGCCCACAGGGCCGGGCACAAATACGCCGTACAGTGCAAATACTACTCAAGCCCTGTGAGCCTTGGCGCGATACAGGAAGCAGTAGCCGGAAAAGCGCTCTACAACTGCGACCGTGCAATGGTTGTCACCAACAGCACATTCACAAAAGCCGCACGCGAGTTGGCAAATGCGAATAACGTTCTTTTGCTGGAAAACGTCCGCAGCGCAGGAGCCTTCCGTTTCTCGCAGTTGCCGAAGGGCGTGAGAATTTTTCTGCTCGGCGCGTATCTGTTCGCAGCGTCCGCTCTCTTTGTTGCCATGCTGGACATCAACAAAGAGCAACCCTTCTGGACAGCGGTGTATAACGTGGTAACAACGATGACGTTCATGCTGTTCCCACTGTGGATAGGCCCTGCAATTCGCGGTGTCAAAAAGTTGTTTCAGCTGATTTACATTAAGGGCAAAATTAGAAAAGTTGAATCGACGCTCGATCAAATGGCAGTTTCCGCACAATCAGTACAGCCCAAAATTAACGCTTCCGCATTACAGCCATTTCTGCCTATTGAAGTCCGTGATAATCGAGACGAATTCGCAAACAACCTGTCCGAATTGTCAGTGCTTACAACGTCCGCAATTCAGCGCAAATGTAAATGCGGAAACAACTGTGCGTATGCAGTTCTTCAAAACCTACAGGTCTACGGAATGATTCGAGAGATTCGGCAATTCACATACGAATGGACAGAAAAAGCCCTCCTGCTGGGCGCAGAAGGGCGTAACGGGTAAACAGATATGTCGATAGATATTAAATGGCAGGTGCCAATGGCAAAGCTGTAGGCTGTAATACTCCGCGAAGCCTTCCAGTACGCTTTCGAGGATCACGCCCTCCGGGCTGTCCGGGATGGTTTCCGCCACATACTCGACGCGCACGCCGTTCTTGCGGCATTTCATCTTGTTTATGGCGATCTCCTCGCGGTTGCGTCCAAAGCGGTCAACTTTCCACAAAATGATAACGGAGAATTGCCGTTTGGCCGTGTCCTTCAGCATCTGCTGGAATTCGGCGCGGTTATCTGTCCGACCGCTCTTTGCCCTGTCAACGTATTCATGCACGATGGTGTAGCCGTGTGCGGCGGCGTAGTCCCTTGCGTTGGAGAGCTGCCCTTCGATGGACTGTTCTCCTTGACTGTGGCTTGAATACCGGGCATATACGACGGCCAGTTCGCTAACCTCCGGCTTTCGCAGAACATCCGCCGTGGCCGTGCTGAGAGCGCCGAGAAGTGCCAGTCGCTGGGCGGAAACCGCCCGCTGGGGTACAAGACCGGGGCGGACAAAAAGTTCGTCATAGACGAAAATACCGCACCCACAGTGAAGATGATCTTTACCATGTATGCGGATGGCAAGACGGTTACGGAAATCGTTGACAAGCTGAATGAACTGGGTCTGCGGACGTTGCGCGGTGGCCCCTTCACCAAGAACAGCTTGCATTCGATTCTGAAGAACAAGAAATACATCGGCATTTACGAGTATCAAGGCCGCGAGATCAAGGACGGCGTGCCCCGGATTATCGAGGACGACGTGTTTAACAAAGTACAGGAAATGCTGAAGATCAACAAACGAGCACCGGCGAAAACATGGTCGCGTGCCGACTACATTCTCACGGACAAATTGTTCTGTGGCAAGTGCGGCGCTCTGATGTTCGGGGAAAGCGGGACGAGCCATACCGGGGCAAAGCATAATTACTACATCTGCTCCAACAAGAAGCGCTTCCGCTCCTGCGACAAGAAAGCCGTGCGGCAGGCCGACATTGAGGACACCGTGCTCAACGCCACCCATGAACTGCTGCAAGACGACGAGCTGCTGGACTACATCGTTGACCGCACATGGGAGTATTATCTTGCACAGGACAACAGTCAAGAGGAGCTGCGTAACCTTCAGCGGCAACTCGCACAGACTGACACAGCCATATCAAACCTCATTCGGGCCATTGAGGCCGGAATACTGACCGAAGAAACCAAGAAGCGCATGGACGAGCTGACGCAGCAGAAAGCCGACCTGAAGGCGTCCATTGCCGACAGGGAAATTGCCCGTGGTTTCCACCTGCAAAAATCCCATATCGCATTTTATCTCCGCAGCCTGCGTGATGCTGACTGGTCGGACAAAGAGGCACAAAAGCGCCTGATCCAGACCTTCGTGAACGCGGTATTCGTTTACGACGACCACATAACGCTGACGTACAACTTCAGCGGAGATAAAAGCACCATCACACTGCGTGATATGCAGCGTTTTGAAGACGGGGAGGAGTTCGGATGCCGTGCGTCTCGCTCCACCATAATGTGGAGACAAAAAAGATGTCTCCTGCGAAAAGCCCGAATATATCGGGCTTTTTTGCTGCCCAAACGGCGATTTTTCCCTGTACCAAAACACAGATGCAAAATCGCCGTTTTCCCTAATGAAGTACGCAGTAACAGTGATCCGCTGTGGTATGGCCCTGCCAGTCCAGGCGGCCCCACAGCCACCCCAACCAGCACACAGAGGCCGAGCTGTTTGACAAACCTATATTTCGTGCAAATTCCCCGCTGGGACCGTCCCGTCTCCCGGCGGGTTGCGGCCCGGGGCAAAAAGAGGGTTGACAAACTGCCGCAGCGGTGGTAGAGTACGGGTAATACAAAAACCGATGAGTAAGAGGAGTACCCGCAGGGGAGCCTTTCAGAGAGCCGCCGGTGGTGGGATGGCGGCAGGGGAAGCTGCGGCGAATGGACTTTACGAGGGCGGGGAGAAAGCCATCACGGCCTGTAATACCCGACGGCATCCGCGGCCGTTATCCCGGCGGAGCGCATGATGGTGCGCGCAGAGTGGGCGCTTTAGCGCCAATGTGGGTGGTACCGCAGGTTTTTATGTTCACAAGCAGCCTGTCCCACGGAGAAGATTCCGTGGGACAGGCGTTTTTTATTTTTTGAAAGGAGTAAACAGCATGAAGGACATCCCCTACAAGATCTACCTCACCGAGGAGGAAATGCCCCGGTATTGGTACAATGTTCGGGCCGATATGAAGACGAAGCCCGCGCCGCTGCTGAACCCCGCCACTCTGCGTCCCATGACCCAGGCGGAGCTGGAGCAGGTGTTCTGCCGGGAGCTGGCAGTCCAGGAGCTGGACGACCGGACACCATATATCGAAATCCCCGGGGAGGTCCGGAATTTTTACCGGATGTACCGTCCCTCCCCGCTGGTTCGGGCCTATTGTCTGGAGGAAAGGCTCCGGACCCCGGCAAAGATCTACTACAAGTTCGAGGGCAGCAACACCTCCGGCTCCCACAAGCTCAATTCCGCCATCGCCCAGGCTTATTACGCCAAAAAGCAGGGCCTGCGCGGCGTCACCACGGAGACGGGAGCCGGCCAGTGGGGCACGGCCCTGAGCATGGCCTGCGCCTACCTGGGGCTTGACTGCCGTGTGTTCATGGTAAAGTGCTCCTATGAGCAGAAGCCCTTCCGCCGGGAGGTCATGCGTACCTACGGTGCCTGCGTCACCCCCTCCCCCTCGGATACCACCCAGGTGGGCCGGGATATCCTGCGCCGGTTTCCGGAGACCACCGGCTCCCTGGGCTGCGCCATCAGCGAGGCAGTGGAATACGCTGCCGGCCGACAGGACTACCGCTATGTGCTGGGCAGCGTGCTCAACCAGGTGCTGCTGCACCAGAGCGTCATTGGTCTGGAGACAAAGCTGGCCCTGGATAAATACGGCGTACATCCGGACATAATCATCGGCTGCGCCGGAGGCGGGTCCAATCTGGGGGGACTCATCGCCCCCTTTGTGGGGGAAATGCTCCGGGGTGAGGCCCGGTATGAGATCATCGCCGTGGAGCCCGCCTCCTGCCCCAGTCTGACCCGAGGCCGGTTCCGCTACGATTTCTGCGACACCGGTAGGATATGTCCCCTGGCGAAAATGTACACCTTGGGCAGCGGCTTCATTCCCGCTGCCAACCATGCCGGTGGCCTGCGGTACCACGGCATGAGCAGTACCCTGTCCCAGCTGTACGCCGACGGGTATCTCACCGCCCGCAGCGTGGAGCAGACGGCGGTATTCCAGGCAGCAGAGGCGTTTGCCCGGTGCGAAGGTATCCTGCCTGCACCGGAGAGCAGTCACGCTATCCGTGCAGCCATAGACGAGGCCATCCGCTGCCGGGAAGCCGGCCTGGAAAAGACCATTCTGTTCGGCCTCACCGGCACCGGTTACTTCGATATGGCGGCCTACGGCCAGTACAACGATGGCCGGATGACCGACTGCGTCCCCTCGGAGGAGGAGCTACAGCGGGGTTTTGCCTCCATTCCCCGCTTCCCCGGCAACCTGTAGCCAAACCCCGAAGCACGCCCTCCGGCTGAGGCCGGAGGGCGTGCTTCCCGATCCGTCTTATTCACTCTCCGGCGGTTATTTTCCCTGGGTGATCTGCTCACACAGCCACTGGGAGAAGAAATAAGCGTATTTGCCATAGGGGTGGACGCCGTCGCCGGTGTATTCCGGCAGCATGAAGCCGTCGTTGCCGCAGAACAAGTCGTCCGAGTCCAGGCAGCGGATGCTGCCGCCGTCGGCCAGGTCCGCAAAGCCCTTGTTCACCGCCGTCAGGCGGCTGTGGGCAAAGCTGGGATTCCCGGCGGCAATGTCGGCGGTGACGCCGTAAACCTTCAGAATGTAAATGGTGGCGTTGGGCTGGAGCTGGCGCAGCTGGTCCAGGTCCTCCTGATAGGCGTCGAACAGGTTCCCCAGAGGATACCCGGCCTCGTTGAGGCCCAGCATGATGAAAATATGGCTGTACTCCCGGGAACGCAGCAGCGACGCCAGGTCCGTGGCGCCGAAGTCCTTGTCGGAGGCGGTGGTGGAGAACATCTTGAACACCGTCATGCCCACGTCGGCGAAATAGTCGGCATTGCCCAGCCGGGCATAGTTGGCCACGTTCACCATCCGGGAGTCGCCGATGAACAGCGCATCGTCGAAAAAGCTCTCGTCCTGGCCGTACACGGCGTTGGTGACCACCACCGGGGGCTGGGGCTCCGGCTCCGGTTCGGGGTCCGGTTCAGGCTCAGGCTCCGGTGCCGGTTCGGGGTCCGGCTGGGGGTCCGGCGCAGGCGCATTTTTGGCCGCCAGCATCCGCTGCCAGTCCGTGTCGTCCCGCAGCATCAGAAACGGCACCGCCACGGCCCATTTGTCGTCGTAGCCTCCCACATATTTTTGCAGTTGCCCCTTCATCACCAGGCCGCACACGGCGGCGGCGATGCCGGTGACCACCAGGATAAAAGCCAGCGCCAAGGGGCGGAGGTTGTGGATATGCTTCATGAGAATTGCCCCCTTAGAACGAGAAGTACAGAAACGGATCGTTGGTGGCCACGGACATGCAGTATACGCAGGCCCAGAACAGCACCGCCAGGATCACCGTGCCCAGCCAGGAGCTGCGAATGCGGTTCCACAGCTTCTCCGGCCCCGGAGTGGAGAACACGATGCCCAGCACCAGCAGCCACCAATACTGTTTGCCGTATTGCAGCCAGTCCCCGGCGTTGACGGCCACCCCCCGGGACACGATGGGGAACAGGCGGCCCAGGTACACGCCGATGCGGCCCACCGACGGGATGGCGAACAGCAGCCAGCTCAGGGGGATCATCAGCACCATGTAGACCCGGGACAGCACCCGGCTCTTATCCAGCACCCGGTCCCAGCCTGCCCGCTCCAGAGCGATGAGGACAAACAGAAACAGGCCCCACAGCAGGAAATTCAGAGTGCTGCCGTGCCACAGGCCCGTCAGGACCCATACCGCCAACAGGTTCAGATACGTCCGGGCTTTGCCCTCCCGGCTGCCGCCCAGGGGAATGTATACATAATCCCGGAACCAGGAGCTGAGGCTGATGTGCCACCGGCGCCAGAAGTCCCGCATGGACCGGGCAGCATAGGGATGCTCGAAGTTCCGGGGCAGGCGGAAGCCCAGCATCCGGCCCAGTCCCAGAGCCATCCAGGAATAGCCGCAGAAGTCCAGATACAATTGCAGGGAATAGGCTGCGATGCCCATCCATGCCAGAGGCGTGGACACGCTCTCGTAGCCGATATTGCCCACCTGACGCCACAGGCCGCCGATCTGGTTGGCCAGCAGCACCTTCATGGACAGACCCAGCACGAAGTCCCGCAGTCCGCTGTCGAAATCCTCCAGACCGGGCCGGGGCGGGGCGGACAGCTGCTGCTGCAGGGACAGCGGGTCCATCAGAGGGCCGGACAGCAGCTTGGGAAACAGCAGCACGCCGGTGAAAAACAGCAGGGGCTTCGTCTCCGCCGTCACCCGGCCCCGGTACACGTCGATGAGATACGCCGCCAGCTGGAAGGAATAGAAGCTGATGGCCAGGGGCAGCGTCACTCCCAGACCCAGGAGCCCCGCATATTTGAAGAAGAACAGGCAGCCGAACAGGGCCGCCAGGCCCAGCACCAGCAGCCCCCGGCTTTTCCGGGGCTGCATCCCCCGGCCCAGGAAATATACCAGCGCCGCCAGGCCCAGCAGCGGAGCCAGGCACCAGGGCCTTTTCCACACGCCGATGGCGTAGAACACCAGGCTCCCCAGACACAGCAGCGCCGTCCGCCAGCGGGCGGGGACCAGATAAAACGCCGCCAGAAACAGCGGCAGAAACGCGAAAACAAATGCAAGCGTATTAAATCCCATGATGGTTTTCCTCTTTTTATCTCCGCAGGGCCGCAGCCCCGGCTGAACTCACAGAGCATATTATAAGGCCGGGCCGGAGAAAATGTCCAGTTAAAAGGCGGAAACAAAATGTTACAAATTATGACAAAACCAACTGCGGAGGCCGTGGGAAAAGACACGGAAAAGTTGCGGTTGACTTTTGCGGAAAATACGCTAAGATGGAGGGTAGAAAGGACACGCGATTCTGTCAAAATTGTAGGAGGTCACCAGATATGAAATTTTCCAGCAAGGTCCAGAAATGCGGCCTGTCCCCTATGCGGAAGTTCCACCCCTACGCTGTGGCGGCCCAGGCCAAGGGTCGGAGAATCTATCACCTGAACATCGGCCAGCCGGACATCGAGACGCCCAAGGCGTATTTTGAGGCCGTGCGGCATTTTGACCTGCCGGTGCTGGAATATGCCCCCTCCCCCGGTATGCCGGTGCTGGTGGAGGCCATTCAGAAATATTACGACAAGCTGGACATGCACTTCGACGCCGGGGATATCCTCATCACCAACGGCGGCTCCGAGGCGCTGCAGATCGCCTTCAACTGCATCCTGGACGACGGCGACGAGGTTCTGATTCCCGAGCCCTTCTATCCCAACTACAACACCATGGTCCGCACCTGCGGCGCGTCCATCCACCCCATTCCCACCAGTCCCCGCGAGGGCTACCGCTATGCCGACCGGGCCCGGGTGGAGGCGGAGATCAACCAGCATACCCGGGCCATCGTATGCACCAATCCCGGCAACCCCACCGGCGTGGTGCTGACGCCGGAGGAAATGCGGATGCTGGTGGACGTGGCCAAGGCCCACGACCTGTTCATCATCGGCGACGAGGCGTACCGGGAGTTCGTCTACGCCGGGGAGCCGCTGCAATCCCTGGGCCAGTTCCCGGACGCGGCGGAAAACGTCATCGTCATCGACACCGTATCCAAGCGGTTCTCTGCCTGCGGCGCCCGCATCGGTTGCCTCATCACCCGCAACCGGGAGCTGATGGCCCACGCCATGAAGTATGCCCAGTGCCGCCTGTCGGTGCCCACCCTGGACCAGGTGGCCTCCGCCGCCCTGTACAACGTGGGCCCGGAGTATTTTGCCGCCGTGCGGGAGGAGTATAAGCGCCGCCGGGATACGGTGATGCAGAAGCTCCAGGCCATCCCCGGCGTCATCTGCGAGTGTCCCAAGGGGGCGTTCTACGTCATGGCCCACCTGCCGGTGGACGATGCCGACACCTTCCAGCGCTGGCTGCTGGAGGAGTTCGAGGACAACGGCGACACCGTGATGTTCGCTCCGGGCGAGCCCTTCTATGCCACCCCGGGCCGGGGCCGCAGCGAGATCCGCATTGCCTATGTGCTGAAGCAGGCGGATCTGGAGCGGGCCATGGACCTGCTGGCCCTGGGCATCCGGCGCTACAACGCCCGGTAAAAAGCGTGTCAGAAAAAAACACCACGAAAGGGAGGACCACATCGTGACAAGAGACGAGCTATGCCAGGCCGCTGTGGCCATGCTGGACCGGGCCTATATCCCCTATTCCCACTTCCCGGTGGGGGCGGCTCTGGAGTGTGCCGACGGAACGGTGTTTACCGGCTGCAACATTGAAAACGCCGCCTACGGCTGCACCATCTGCGCCGAGCGCACCGCCATCTTCAAGGCCGTCAGCGAGGGGCACCGGGACTTTGTGCGCATCGTCATCGCCGGACGGAGCGAGGACTACTGCGTGCCCTGCGGCTCCTGCCGCCAGGTGATGATGGAGTTTGCCCCGGAGATGGAGGTCATCTGTCTCAACGGCCGGGGCCAGGCCAAGAGCTTCCGGCTGCGGGAGCTGCTGCCCTACGGCTTCGACCAGAGCTGGCTGTAAAAAAATCATCGCGCGCCGCCGGTCTGCGCTTTCCGCGCAGGCCGGCGGTTTGTTATCCCTTTTCTTCGGGTTCCGGCATTTTTTGCGCCATGTTCCTGTTAACATAATTATGTGGAAAACCCTGTGGATAATGTGCAAAACCCTTGCGGATACCGGATACCGGCCCGGTTGCAAAAGAATTATGGGGACCCGGCCTGCGTAACTTTTTGACCCGGCAAAACATTTTTGCCCCGTCCGGCGGCGGCACTTGCCAGACGGGAAGTTTTGCGTTACAATAGATTGTATAATCGGAGTTTTGGCGGCCTTGACCGCCGGAGGGAATCTATGGCCAAGAAAAAAGTATACGACAACGACAGCATATCCAGCCTGAAGGGTGCGGACCGGGTCCGGAAACGGCCCGGCGTCATTTTCGGCTCCGACGGGCTGGAGGGCTGCGAGCATGCGGTGTTTGAGATCATGTCCAACGCCATCGACGAGGCCCGGGCGGGCTTCGGGCGGCTCATCACCGTGACCCGCTTCCTGGACAAGTCCATCCAGGTGGAGGACCAGGGCCGGGGCTGTCCCGTGGACTGGAACGAAAAGGAGGGGCGGTACAACTGGGAGCTGGTGTTCTGCGAGATGTACGCCGGCGGCAAATACGACCCCACCGGGGAAAACTATGAGTTCTCCCTGGGCCTGAACGGCCTGGGCTCCTGCGCCACTCAGTATGCCAGCCGCTACATGGACGTCACCGTCTGCCGGGACGGAAACGAGTATAAGCTCCACTTCCGGCGGGGCGAGATCGCGGGCCAGATGGAGGTCACGCCCCTGACCCGGAGGAAAACCGGCACCACCATTCGCTGGCTGCCGGACCTGGAGGTGTTCACCGACATCGACATCCCCCTGGACTATTACCGGGATGTGATGAAGCGGCAGGCGGTGGTCAATGCCGGGGTCACGTTCCGGCTGCGCAGCGAGGTATCTGCCGGAAGGTTCGACACCCAGGACTTTCTGTATGAAAACGGCATCCGGGACTATATTGCCGAGCTGGCCGGGGAAGACCCCATCACCGAGCCCGTGTGCTGGGAGGCGGAGCGACAGGGCCGGGACCGGGCGGACAAGCCCGAGTATAAGGTGAAGCTGAACATTGCGTGGTGCTTTTCCAACCGGGTGCACCTGATGGAGCACTATCACAACTCCAGCTTCCTGGAGCACGGGGGCAGCCCCGACAAGGCCACCCGCCTGGCCTTTGTGGCGGCACTGGACAAATATCTCCGGGAGAACAACAAATATACCAAGGGCGAGAGCAAGATCACCTTCCCTGACGTGCAGGAGTGCCTGCTGCTGGTCAGCAGCAACTTTTCCACCCAGACCAGCTACGAGAACCAGACGAAAAAAGCCATCACCAACAAGTTCATCCAGGACGCCATGTCCGAGTTCCTGCGCCAGCAGCTGCAGGTATATTTCATCGAGAATCACGATGCCGCCGAGCGCATGGCAGCCCAGGTGCTTATCAACAAGCGCAGCCGGGAGACGGCGGAGCGCACCCGCCTGGGCACCAAAAAAAAGCTGACGGAGAAGATCGACATTGCCAACCGGGTGCAGAAGTTCGTGGACTGCCGCACCAAGGACGTGGACCGGCGGGAGATCTACATCGTGGAGGGCGACTCCGCTCTGGGCGCCTGCAAGCAGTCCCGGGACGCGGAGTTCCAGGGGCTGATGCCCGTCCGGGGCAAGATCCTCAACTGCCTGAAGGCGGACTATCCCCGGATCTTCAAAAGCGATGTGATTACGGACCTGATGAAGGTGCTGGGCTGCGGCGTGGAGGTGCAGGGCAAGGCGGCCAAGGAGCTGAACCAGTTCGACCTGGGCAGCCTCCGCTGGAGCAAGGTGGTCATCTGCACCGACGGCGATGTGGACGGCTTCCAGATCCGGACGCTGATCCTGACCATGCTGTACCGGCTGTGTCCCACCCTGATCCGGGAGGGGTACGTCTACATTGCGGAGACGCCGCTGTTTGAGATCACCTATAAGGAAAAGAGCGCGGAAAAGACGTGGTTTGCCTACTCCGAAAAGGAGAAGGCCGACATCGTCCGCCAGCTGGAGGGGAAGAAATTCACCGTCCAGCGATCCAAGGGACTGGGCGAAAACGACCCGGAGATGATGTGGCTGACCACCATGAACCCGGAGACCCGGCGGCTGGTGAAGGTACTGCCGGACGACGCCGAGGAGACGGCCCGGGTATTCGACCTGCTGCTGGGCGACAACCTGGCCGGACGAAAGGACTATATCGCCGAGAACGGACACCTGTACCTGGACATGATCGACGTAAGCTGACAATAACCCCACAACGAAAGGAACCCGTTTCCTATGGCAAAGAAGAAAACAGAACCCAAAGCCGTTCACCGGCCCGCAGACCCCAATGTGCTGGGACTGCGGGGGACGGTGGTGGAGCAGCCCATCACCCGGACTCTGGACGAAAACTATATGCCCTACGCCATGAGCGTCATCGTCTCCCGGGCCATTCCGGAGATCGACGGCTTCAAGCCCTCCCATCGCAAGCTGCTGTATACCATGTACAAAATGGGACTGCTCACCGGCGGACGCACCAAGTCCGCCAACATCGTGGGTCAGACCATGCGCCTGAACCCCCACGGCGACCAGGCCATTTACGAGACCATGGTGCGCCTGGCCAAGGGCAACGAATCCCTGCTGCACCCCTTCGTGGACAGCAAGGGCAACTTCGGCAAGGTGTACTCCCGGGACATGGCCTATGCCGCCAGCCGGTACACCGAGGCAAAGCTGGCCCCCATCTGCGCGGAGCTGTTCCGGGACCTGGACTGCGACGCCGTGGACTTTGTGGACAACTACGACAACTCCATGAAGGAGCCGTCCCTGCTGCCCACCACCTTCCCCAACGTGCTGGTGTCCGCCAACCAGGGCATCGCCGTGGGCATGGCGTCCCAGATCTGCGGCTTCAACCTGGGGGAGGTGTGCGACACCACCATCGCCCTGCTGAAAAACCCGGACCACGACGTGGCCTCCACACTGCTGGCTCCGGATTTCCCCACCGGGGGCCAGATCATCTGCGACCCGGCGGAGCTGCGGGAGCTGTACCGCACCGGCCGGGGCGGCGTGAAGGTCCGCTCTCGGTGGCGGTATGACAAGCAGGCAAACCTCATCGAAATCTATGAAATCCCCTACTCCACCTCCATCGAGGCCATTCTGGACAAGGTGGCGGAGCTCATCAAGGCCGGGAAAATCAGCGAGATCAGCGATATGCGGGACGAGACGGACCTGTCGGGCCTGAAGCTGGCCATCGACCTCAAGCGCGGTGCGGACCCGGAGAAGCTGATGACCAAGCTGTTCCGCCTGACGCCCCTGCAGGACACGGTCAGCTGCAATTTCAACATTCTCATCGCCGGGATGCCCCGGGTCATGGGCGTGGGGGAGATTCTCAGCGAGTGGACGGCCTGGCGCACGGAGTGCGTGCGGCGGCGGGTGTATTTCGTGCTGAACCGCAAAAAGGACAAGCTGCACCTGCTGCTGGGCCTGAAGCGTATCCTGCTGGACATCGACAAGGCCATCGCCATCATCCGGGAGACCGAGGAGGAGGCCGAGGTCATCCCCAACCTGATGATCGGCTTCGGCATCGACCAGGTCCAGGCGGAATATGTGGCGGAGATCAAGCTGCGGAATATCAACAAGGAGTATATCCTCAAGCGGGTCCAGGAGACCGAGGACCTGCAAAAGGAGATCGCCGACCTGGAGGACACCCTGCAAAAGCCTGCCCGGATCCGGAAGATCATCGTGGGCGAGCTGGAGCAGGTGCGCAAAAAGTACGCTGTGCCCCGGCGGACGGAGCTCCTCTACGGTCACGAGGTGGAGGAATACGTGGAGGACGACCAGCCGGAGGATTACCCCGTGACGGTGTTCCTGTCCCGGGAGGGGTACTTCAAGAAGATCACCCCCAAGTCCCTGCGCATGAGCGGGGAGCAGAAATACAAGGAGGGCGACGGCCTGCGCCAGCAGGCGGACACCGGCAACAACGCCGAGATCATGTTCTTCACCGACCGGTGCCAGGTGTACAAAACCCGGGTGTCGGAGTTCGGCGACAGCAAGGCCAGCGTCCTGGGCGACTATCTGCCGGGCCGACTGGCCATGGACGAGGGCGAGCGGGTCATCTTCATGGTGCTGCCCGGGGACTATTCCGGGTGCCTGCTGTTCTTCTATGAAAACGGCAAGGCCGCCCGGGTGGAGTTGTCCGCCTATGCCACGGTGTCCAACCGCCGGAAGCTGACGGGGGCCTACTCCGACAAGAGCCCCCTGGTGAGCATCCTGCCCCTGCCGGAGGACCGGGAGCTGGCCCTTGTGTCCACAGAGCCCCGGGCTCTGCTGGTGCACACGTCCCTGCTGGCCCCCAAGACCACCCGAAATGTCCAGGGCGTGGCGGTGATGACCCTGAAGCCCAAGTATCACCTGGACCGGGTGCTGCCGGCGGAGGAAAGCGGCATCGTGAACCTGGCCCGCTACCGCACCCGCACCATCCCTGCCGCCGGCGCCATCCTGAAGCCGGAGGACCGGGGCGAGGAGCAGCTGACGCTGCTGTAATGCGAAAATCGGGCGGTGCGCCGGGGACGCCGCCCCCTACGCACCATACAAAGTGTTTTCCGCCCCGCGACCGATATCCCTGCGTTTTTCCACACAACAGAAAGAGAGGTGTCCCCTATGTCTGCTGCCAAAATTCTCAAGCGCTACGCGCTGATTACCGTGGCCTGCGGCCTGTATGCCCTGGGCTTCAACTGGTTCTTTGTGCCCAACCGCTTCACCGTGGGCGGGTTCACCGGCGTTGCCCAGATCATCAACCACTTCCTGCCCATGCTGCCGGTGGGTATCGTGGCCCTGGTGCTGAACATCCCCCTGTTTATCCTGGGCTGGCGGAAGATCGGCCGTGATCTGCTGATCTCGTCCCTGTACGCCACCGCCGTCAGCTCCCTGATGATCGACGTGCTGGCCTCCCTGTATACCTTCCCGGCCATGGATCCCATTCTGGCCTGCATTTACGGGGGCATCGTGGTGGGCATCGGCTGCGGCGTGCTGCTGCATGAGAGCGCCACCACCGGCGGCACGGAAATGGCCGCACGGCTCCTGAAGCTGAAGTTCCAGGGGCTATCCATCGGCAGCCTGTGTCTGGCGCTGGACGTGGCCGTGACCCTGGGCTATGCCCTGTGCTTCCGGGACCTGTCCCGGGCCATGTACGGCATTGTGGCCCTATATATTCTGTCGCTGCTGATCGACCGGGTGGTGTACGGCCCCAACGCTGCCAAGGTGGCCTATATCATCAGCGAGCAGTATGAGGCCATCACCCGGGAGCTGCTGCAGCTGGAGCGGGGCGTGACCCTGCTGGAGGGCAAGGGCGCCTGGAGCGGCAAGGACAAGCGCGTGATTCTGTGCGCCTTCGGTCGCCGCCAGATCATCCCCGTGAAGAAGCTGGTCCAGGCCGTGGACCCCAACGCCTTTGTCATCGTCTGCGACGCCCATGAAATTCTGGGCGAGGGCTTCGGCACCTATGACCCCACGGGCCTGTAATGGAGGGGCGGCCATGAGAAAAACCGTGCTGGCCGCCGTTCTGGTGGCGCTGACGCTGCTGCTCTCCGGGTGTGGCTCGCTTCTGGAGCGGGACTACAGCGTGGTCCGGCCCCACAGCTCCACCTACTACGAAAGCGAGGACCGGTCCGTTCTCCGGGCAGAAAGCTATCAGGACCTGGTGAACGACCTTCTTCTGCTGCTGACCGGCGGGGCCAAGGAGGGCACCGTCTGGCTGTATGCCGGGTCGGAGCCTATGGACGCCTCCGCCGCCGCAGAGCGGGCCTGCAAGGAGGTGCAGCAGGAGACGCCCCTGGGGGCCTATGCCGTGGAGTATCTGACCTATACCGTGGACGACAGCGCCCGGAACTACACGGCCATCCAGCTGACCATCGGCTATCGCCGGACCCCGGAGCAGATCGCCTCCATGGTGTATACCACCAGCATCTCCGCCCTGCACGACCTGCTGACCTCCGCCGCCCGCAGCGGAAGCGGCGAGCTGGTGGTGCAGGTGGGGTATTTTGACCACCAGGAGGAGCAGGTCCGGGCCATTGTGGACCAGGTGCAGGCCATGGAGACCCCGGAGGAAAAGGAGCCCTGGACCGTGAACTTCTATCCCGAGGGCGGCGACGTGGGCATCATCGAGATCATCCTGAAAAAAAGCTGAAAAAAGCGGAACGCAGGGGTTGACAAATCCCGCCAGCCGGGTTATAATCTATCTTGCGTTTGCGGGCGTAGCTCATCTGGTAGAGCGCGACCTTGCCAAGGTCGAGGTAGCGAGTTCGAGCCTCGTCGCCCGCTCCAAACAGAGAAACGGCCTGAAAAAGCCGTTTCTCTTATATGGTGACATAGCCAAGTGGTAAGGCAAGGGTCTGCAAAACCCTCATTCCCCAGTTCAAATCTGGGTGTCACCTCCATATTGTAAAAAAGGTATAGATGCCGTAGGCTGTAAGCCTACGGCGTCAACCTTTTCCGGGTTTTTTGCCCCCCTCAAATGCAGAGTTTGAACAATAGATGGCATAGGCTTTTCCGGTGGATTAGCAAAGATTTGAACCACTATGCTGCCGCCATTTTGCAGGATTATATGCCGGTGCCCTTTTTGAAAGCGTTTTTTTCAAAAAAGGCGCCGTTTTTCAGACTAAAAAGATTCACAAAAATATGGGCACCGTTTTGTTGGTTTTAATAACTAACAGAGTGGTGCCCTTTTTATTTTCCCAAAATTCAAAAAGGGCACCAGCCCGCGCAGGATAGAGAAATAAGTTTAACAGCATAGAATTCACTCGCTCAATAGTGGCATAGATCATATGCAACCAATACACGAGGCGATAAAGCATGGAGTTGTATTGCCATGTTAAATTAGATTGCAATCTGACCTGGACTGTGATATTCTGAAAAAACAGGGAAACGGTTTGAATCTCAAAGAAGTAGTAGAGCGTTTTATCATTTTCTTGTCAGAATATGAAGTGGGAGAGTGAAATTTTGGCTGATGATATTTTGATTACTCGTGTAGACGAGCCCATTTACACAAAACTATACAAGGTAAGTGGTCCTCTTCTTTGTGGCCATAAGGCCGATATCTATGCTGAGTGTCGGGAAAACCTCAGTACCGAGGGAGAGAATGATTACTATCTTCTATCTTTCTATTTGTCAGCAGATGATTATGGCGCACGAGAACACATAGTTGGAATACCTTTCGGGCATTCTGGTATGTCACAAAAAGAGATTGATCAGGAAGTCGCACATTGGCTTCAAGGTTATGTGCTCAATAATCTCATGGATGATATCCATATGTACCTCAAAAAGGAAGAACTCTTTGAGGAATGGCTTGACTAAAACAGACAAGATTAATGTTTTCCTTTGAATCTGTTAGTTATCGTTGTAAGAAACAAAAATCTATGTTGAGTGTTACACACACAAACAATAAACAAAACTAAAGCGCCGTTTTGTTGGTCTTGATTACCCACCAAAGCGGCGCTTTTTTATTTTTGGAAAATTTAAAAAGGGCGCCGCCCAAGGAGGTAAGGAAAATGAAAAGAGATCTGTATTTTAAGGAACTGGCTGTCGCTCTGGGGCGGGCTGGTTTCACTCCCCTGCCCCAGGAGAATGACTCCCTGCCAGTGGAGTATCACAGTCAGCGATTATGCCGGATCAATGAACAAGGCAATGTTTTCTACCGTCAGGAGGAGGTAGACTCGCCCGAACGAGAAAAGGCATGTGCCAAAGCCACGGACATCGCCGGAACGGTTCTGGAATACATGAACCATTTGGAGCACGCGCCGACTCTCAAGGCAGCAGGGTTATCGGAACCCTATCAGTCTCTCGCTGAATTTAACGGCACAGTGCTTGCCGGCCGGCTGACCGAAAAGGGCGCCAAGTTTGTGACATGGGACTGGGATTTCAATCACACCGGTCTGAACCATGGCCATTATTACGAAGGGGATTATGTAGGTGCCAAACGAGACTTTGCAATCCGGTCGGGCCTGATACCTGATGAACGCCAGTTTACAACTGAGCAGCTCATTGAGGTCTATCAACAGAGTGCCTACATCCGTTTCAGTTGTTCTCTCCCAGCGGAACAGGAGCAGACCATAGAACAGATTCAACAGCGGATACAGGAACTGGTTCCGGATTTTGAGGAGCGAATTACGAAGGAGATGGAAGCGACCGCAGATCCCCCCTTCGAACAAACCATGTAATTTAATACAGACTGACAGCGCCGGATACGGACACTCTGGAGAGTGTTCATTCCGGCGCTTTTTTCTTATCCAAAACCATTACTAAGGAGGGTAAATATGCCGCCTAAAAATATATATCGCAGCCGAAAAGTTGTTTCATGCAAGTATTGCTTCTATGAGAAGAACGATGAGTGCCAGCTGAGGGTCTGTCCTTATGTAGCGGAGCGAATCACTGCAAAGGTAATCAACTACGAAAAACTGATCTTGGAATTTTTCAAGGGAAATCAGCCCCGACTTTTTTCTACGCGTTTGAGAAAACACTGCAGAACTTACCGCCATTTTTCATATCTGAGTACCTCTCATCGCAAGTTATTTGAACAGACCCGTGATGAGATAGCAAGAATTACTTACACGCCTGTCTGCGGTGCGGATCTGGCTATCCTCTACCTGTCAACCTCGGATGAATTAATGTCAAAACATATTATCCCGCTTATCACTCACGCAAAACAGCTTTCCTGGCGGTTTGAGAGTAATGGATCCTTAAACGCTAAGAAGTACGCTATTTTCAAAACCGCCAAACAATTTACTAAAGGGGACTTTGAGATTAACCCACAGGAACTTCTCAGCAGTGAATTCGTCCCCGATAGTACATTCTCTCTCATCATTAATGCGCTCCTCCTCGCCAATTATGGTAGTTGTGTACTGGGACTGTAATGTATATACGAATGGAGGTGTTTCACATGATTGAAATCTACTGGTCAGATCTCACGAAGGAGAAACAGCAGGAAATTCTGGACGTCCTTGGGGAAAACGGAAACTATGATGTATTTCCTATTGCCTCAATTCCAGATCCAGAGATGGACAACGGCATCAAACAGGAAATGCAATGAAAGGAAGGAACGCCAATGGGAGGAAAGATAAAGTCTAAAACCTGCCCGATAATCCCAATATTAGTCTCTGCGGAGAATTGTTTTATGGGTTGGAGAAATACCTTGCCGGAAATCCAGGAACCTATAAATACTGGGAGAAAGTTGCGGAAAACTTGGAAGTTGATCGTTTAGCGTACACCACTGCCCAGGAAATCATATCTGCTCTCAGAGAAACGAAACAAAAATATGGAATAGAGGTGGCACAAACTCTTTATAATACTCATTCCGTACACTATCCAAGAGAAATTGTCAATGCAGGAAGATACCTGAGCATTGGCGGTCCGGTAGAGTATTTGACCGAATTGTACGAAAGCGGATATTTCATGCGCGACTTGGAGAATACACCTGATTCAGGAATTCAAGATATGATTGCACACATGGAAAACGGCGGAGATGCCCGTGACTTTTTCAGACAGGAACTCAGCGAACTGTAACTCGATAATTCTCATTGCAAGAAGACTCTATCGATGGGGGTGAAAGAATGAGAATAGTAGCGATTCTAAAAAACAATGAACATCCAGAGTATGGGGAGGTCTCTATACCTCTCCCCATCAAAACAACCGAATATGGTCGTTCCATGGATCTACTTTCCTCACTGGGGATTGGCGATGCTCTGAGAAAGGACTGCCAAGTCGCAGAATTTACAAGGGCATACCCTACCCTCCGGTGTCTGGAAGGCTGCAAGGTCAATATTGATGAGTTGGACTACCTGGCAAAGCGTCTGGATGG
>ENA-OROZ01001301-OROZ01001301.1-human-gut-metagenome-genome-assembly--contig:-NODE-1301-length-23674-cov-4.375037_pt1 | contig 23674 bp, 21 predicted proteins | sample MGYA00242138_ERZ509066 | MGnify/ENA primary metagenome ERZ509066 (study PRJEB26280, sample SAMEA2338691) | human gut metagenome | biome: human gut; feature: human-associated habitat; material: faeces... | reverse complement strand
CAGAATACGCTCGGTAGTAGTGGTCTTACCGGCGTCGATGTGCGCCATGATGCCGATATTTCTGGTTCTTTCCAGGGAATATTCTCTAGGCATATTGCTCTCCTTTCAAAGCGTTATGCGGAAACCGACAGATTAGTAACGGTAGTGAGCGAAAGCCTTGTTCGCCTCTGCCATCTTGTGGGTATCCTCGCGCTTCTTAACAGCACCGCCCAGGTTGTTGCAGGCATCCATGATCTCGCCAGCCAGACGCTCACGCATGGTCTTCTCAGAACGAGCGCGAGAGTACTTGGTGATCCAGCGAAGGCCCAGGGTCTGACGACGCTCCGGACGAACTTCCATCGGGACCTGATAGGTGGCGCCGCCGACACGGCGAGCCTTAACTTCGAGCGACGGCATGATGTTCTCCATCGCCTCGGTGAATACTTCCAGCGGTTCACGTCCGGTCTTCTCACGGACAATATCGAAAGCACCGTAAACAACCTTCTGCGAAACGCCCTTCTTGCCGTCGAGCATGATAGAGTTTACCAGCTTGGTGACGAGCTTGGAATTATAAAGCGGATCGGGCAGAACGTCTCTCTTGGGGACATTACCTCTTCTTGGCACTTTACTTCCCTCCTTCATAAATAATGAAAATCATCGGTACTCGAAAGCGATTAACTCCCGCCGTCCAATTGCAGAGGTAATATAATATATTACTCCACAAAAGTGGCTAAAAGTCATCAGTTACGCTTTTTTCGCACCAGCCTTCGGACGCTTAGCTCCGTACTTTGATCTGCCCTGCATTCTTCCGTCAACACCCTGAGCATCAAGTGTGCCTCTGACGATGTGGTAACGTACACCGGGGAGATCCTTAACACGGCCGCCACGGATCAGTACAACGCTGTGTTCCTGCAGTTTGTGTCCGATACCCGGAATATAAGCAGTAACTTCATAACCGTTGGAAAGTCTTACTCTGGCAATCTTTCTCATAGCAGAGTTAGGCTTCTTAGGGGTAGCAGTACGAACAGCTGTGCATACGCCTCTCTTCTGGGGAGAAGACATATCTACTGTTTCCTTCTTCAGAGTGTTCATGCTCTTCTGCAGTGCGGGAGCCTTAGACTTCTTTTCTGCAACTGCTCTGCCCTTACGAACGAGCTGGTTAAAGGTTGGCAAATGTTACACCTCCTTGCAAAATTATTAAAAATTTATGCCACAGAATAACGCTTTTACGCATTTATTCTGCACACATTTAAATATTATATACAAAAAGGCGGCGATTGTCAAGCCTTTTCATTTCACCGAAAAAACTTTGTAACAATCGTCGCCTTTGGACTGAATTACAACTTAATTTTGTGCAGTTTCGCCAACTTCTTCACTGTCTGATTCGTTTACTTCCGATTCAGTACCGGCTTCAGCTGCCTTTTCTCTTTCTTCTTTTTCCTTCTCCATTGCCTCAAGACCTGTGCCTGCGGGAATAAGCTTACCAATAATAACATTTTCCTTCAGACCGAGCAGCGGATCTACCTTGCCGTGAATTGCAGCGTCGGTAAGAACTCTTGTGGTTTCCTGGAATGAAGCGGCAGACATAAAGCTGTCTGTTGCAAGTGCAGCCTTTGTGATACCGAGAAGAACAGCTTCGCACTCTACCGGTTCAATCTGTTCGCCGGCTTCCTTACGCTGTTCAAGCTCATTGTTTACCTTGACAAGCTCATTCTTGTCAATAACCGAGCCGGGAAGCAGATAACTGCTGCCGGGGTTGGTTACACGAGCCTTTCTCATCATCTGACGAACAATTACTTCGATATGCTTATCGTTGATGTCAACACCCTGTAAGCGATATACCTTCTGTACCTCGGCGATAATGTAGTTCTGAACTGCTTCCTCGCCCTTTACCTCGAGTACATCGTGAGGATTTACGCTTCCTTCTGTAAGTGTTTCACCTGCTTCGATGAAATCACCATCCTGTATTTTCAGCTTGTAGCCAAAAGGTACGGGATAAGGATGCTCCTCGCCGTCAGCTGTTGTAATTATAACGTGTCTGGTTTTCTTTATCTCGTCGATTCTTGTCTTACCGGAATGCTTAGCCATAATTGCGGCATTCTTGGGACGACGTGACTCGAACAGTTCTTCTACTCTGGGAAGACCCTGTGTAATATCTTCAGCCGATGCAATACCACCGGTATGGAATGTTCTCATAGTAAGCTGTGTACCGGGCTCACCGATAGACTGTGCGGCTATGATACCAACTGCTTCGCCGATTGTAATCTTCTTGCCGTTTGCAAGTGAAGAACCGTAGCACTTTGCGCAGACGCCGTGTTCTGCGTGACAGGTAAGAACTGAACGAATTTTAACGGTCTTTACGCCCGATGCAACTATCGTCTTGGCATCAGCTTCCGTTATCAGCTTATCCTTTGAAACGAGGACTTCACCGTTGTCATCAGTGAAATCTTCAGCAAGGTATCTGCCTGTAAGACGTTCTTCAAGCGACTCGATAAGCTCCTTGCCTTCACGAATCTCGTAAATGTCGATACCGTCTGTAGTACCGCAGTCATCGGTTCTTACGATAACTTCCTGTGATACGTCAACAAGACGTCTTGTAAGGTAACCTGAGTCGGCTGTTCTTAACGCCGTATCGGCAAGACCCTTTCTCGCACCTCTTGAAGAAATGAAGTATTCGAGGATGTTAAGACCTTCACGGTAGTTAGCTCTGATCGGGATTTCAATCGTTTCACCCGATGTATTTGCGATAAGTCCACGCATACCTGCAAGCTGTCTTATCTGGTTTGTACTACCACGGGCTCCTGAGTCTGCCATCATATAGATGGGGTTATAATCGTCAAGACCCTTTGTCAGTGCAACTGTAACATCTGTTGTAGCCTGGTTCCATACTGAAAGCACTGCAGATTTTCTTTCGGCATTCGAAATGAAACCGTTGTTGAAATACTCGTTGATTTCCTGAACCTGTGCATCCGCATTTGCAAGAATATCCTTTTTCTCGGGCGGTATTGTAGCATCGCATACAGCTACTGTGATTGCCGCCTTTGTCGAGTATTTGTAACCCATTGCCTTTATTTTATCAAGAACCTGTGCTGTCATAGGTGTTCCGTGAACCTTAAGGCACTTGTCAATGATCTTTCCAAGCTCTTTCTTTCTTACCTTGAAGCCGATTTCGAGATCAAACTTCTTTTCGGGGTCGTTTCTGTCAACGAAGCCAAGATCCTGAGGAATATGCTCGTTGAAAAGAATACGTCCTACAGTAGCATCAATTATCTTTGTTTCGGGGTGATCTCCGCCTACGTCCTTGGTAACTCTAACCTTGATAGCCGAGTGGATTGTAATATCGCCTTCATTGTAAGCCATAATAGCCTCGTTGAAGTCACGGAATACTTTACCCTCGCCCTTTTCGCCGGGCTTGTCGATAGTAAGATAATAAGAACCGAGTACCATATCCTGAGTAGGTACTGTAACAGGACGGCCGTCTGAAGGCTTCAGCAGGTTCTTTGCGGCAAGCATAAGTGTTCTTGCCTCGTTCTGTGCTTCCTCAGACAGAGGAAGATGCACTGCCATCTGGTCACCGTCGAAGTCGGCGTTGAACGCTGTACAAACCAGCGGATGCAGCTTGATTGCACGACCCTCGACCAGTACCGGCATAAATGCCTGAATACCGAGTCTGTGCAGTGTAGGCGCACGGTTGAGCAGTACGGGGTGATCCTTGATAACTTCTTCAAGAGCATCCCATACAGCAGGATCCTTAGCCTGCTCTACCATCTTTCTTGCACTCTTTATATTGTTAGCGATACCACGCTTGTCAAGTTCCTTCATTACAAAGGGCTTGAACAGCTCGATAGCCATTTCTTTAGGAAGACCGCACTGATCCATCTTAAGATCAGGACCAACTACGATAACAGAACGTCCTGAATAGTCAACACGCTTACCGAGAAGGTTCTGACGGAAACGTCCCTGCTTACCCTTAAGCATATCCGAAAGAGATTTCAGAGGACGGTTTGAAGGGCCTGTAACCGCTCTGCCGTGTCTGCCGTTGTCGATAAGTGCGTCAACAGCTTCCTGGAGCATTCTCTTTTCGTTTCTGATGATAATGTCGGGTGCGTGAAGCTCCTTCATCTTTGTAAGACGGTTGTTTCTGTTGATAACACGTCTGTACAGATCGTTAAGGTCGGAAGTGGCGAATCTGCCGCCGTCCAGCATAACCATAGGACGCAGATCCGGAGGAATTACGGGTATGCAGTCGAGTATCATCCATTCGGGACGGTTACCGCTGAGTCTGAATGCCTCAACAACATCAAGTCTTTTTAATAACTTGACTCTTTTCTGACCCTGCTGTGTATCCTCAAGCTCCTTCTTAAGCTCCTCGGACAGCTTGTCAAGGTCGATTTCGCAAAGAAGCTCCTTGATAGCTTCTGCGCCCATCTCGGCTCTGAAATCATCCTCATAACGCTCTCTCATATCAGCATACTCTTTTTCTGTGAGTATCTGCTTCTTTGTGAGAACTGTATCGCCGGGATCGACAACTATATACTTTGTGAAGTAAAGAACTTCTTCAAGTCTTTTGGGCGATATATCAAGTACCTGACCAATACGGCTGGGTGTACCCTTGAAATACCAGATATGCGATACGGGAGCCGCAAGCTCTATGTGACCCATACGCTCACGTCTTACCTTGTTGCGTGTTACTTCAACGCCGCAACGCTCACATATTTTACCTTTGAAACGGATTCTCTTGTATTTACCGCAGGAACACTCCCAGTCCTTTGTAGGACCAAATATCTTTTCGCAGTACAGACCGCCTCTTTCGGGCTTCTGTGTTCTGTAGTTGATTGTTTCGGGACGCTCAACAACGCCGTAGCTCCATGCACGGATCTGATCCGGAGAAGCAAGACCGATCTTCATTGAATCAAATGTTTTATATGCCAATTTACAGACCTCAATTCTTTCTATAGAAGTTTATGTGTGATAACACACGCTTTTCTGTCAATGCCTATGCTTAAATCATCGTCTGATTATTCATCAAACGAGTCGTCAGCGTCATTTTCGTTGAAGTCGATGTCAAAATCATCTTCATCGTCCTTATCGGCATAGAATTCGCTGTCTTCGTCTATATCCTTAGTTGTGAAACCGTCATCAAGAGAGCCGTCCTCGGCTACATACTCAAATGTATCCTCGCCTGCCGCCTGACCGTATTCATCGTCTTCTTCATAAGTCTGTCTGAGATCAATCTCATTCTTGTCCGCATCAAGTACCTTGATGTCAAGACCGAGTGACTGAAGCTCCTTGAACAGAACCTTAAAGCTCTCAGGAACGCCTGCCTTAGGAACGGGATCGCCCTTGACGATTGCCTCGTAAGTTTTAACACGTCCTACTATATCGTCCGACTTTACAGTAAGGATTTCCTGAAGTGTATAAGCCGCACCGTAAGCCTCAAGTGCCCAAACTTCCATCTCACCGAAACGCTGTCCGCCGAACTGTGCCTTACCGCCGAGAGGCTGCTGTGTTACCAGTGAGTAAGGACCGGTTGAACGTGCGTGAATCTTATCGTCAACAAGGTGGTGGAGCTTGAGGTAGTACATATAACCTACTGTTACAGGGCTGTCGAACTTCTCGCCTGTACGACCGTCTGTAAGCTGTGTCTTGCAGTCAGAACGCATAGGAATCTTAGAGAAGTCTATCCTTGCGGAATCCTTATCCTTGTAGTTTTCACGTTCAGCCTCAGCCTTTTCAAAGCAAGCTCTGATGTCGGCCTCGTGAGCGCCGTCAAATACAGGGGTCATTATCTGCCAGTCAAGTGCCTTACAAGCATAACCGAGGTGCACCTCGAGAACCTGACCGATGTTCATTCGTGAAGGAACGCCGAGGGGGTTCAGTACAATATCAAGCGGTGTACCGTCGGGAAGGAAAGGCATATCCTCCTGCTTTAAGATACGGGAAACGACACCCTTGTTACCGTGACGACCCGCCATCTTATCGCCGACAGAAATCTTACGCTTCTGTGCGATGTAGCATCTTACCACCATATTTACGCCGGGTGAAAGTTCATCACAGTTCTGTCTTGTGAACACCTTAACGTCAACGATGATACCGCTTTCGCCGTGAGGTACACGAAGTGAATTATCTCTTACTTCTCTTGCCTTATCACCGAAGATAGCACGGAGAAGTCTTTCTTCTGCAGTAAGCTCTGTTTCACCCTTAGGTGTAACCTTGCCGACCATAATATCGCCCGAGTGAACCTCGGCACCGATACGAATGATACCACGCTCGTCAAGATCCTTAAGAGCGTCCTCAGAAACGTTGGGGATCTCTCTTGTTATCTCCTCCGGTCCGAGCTTTGTATCACGGCATTCGAGCTCATATTCTTCTATATGGATTGATGTGTAGACATCATTATAAACGAGTTTTTCATTTATAAGAACGGCGTCCTCGTAGTTGTAGCCTTCCCATGTCATGAAGCCGATAAGAGCATTCTTACCGAGCGAAATCTCACCCTGGCTGGTAGCGGGACCGTCAGCAAGAACATCGCCGACCTTTATCTCCATACCCTTTGAAACAGCAGGACGCTGGTTCACGCAGGTGCCCTGGTTTGAACGCTTGAACTTTATCAGCTTGTAGCTGTGTTCAACACCGTTGTTATCGGTAACAACGATTTCGTCGGCACTGCACTTTGTTACAACACCGTCTTCCTTTGCTACTACAACCGCACCCGAATCAACGGCTGCCTTGTATTCCATACCGGTACCTACGATAGGATTCTGTGTTACCATAAGCGGAACGGCCTGACGTTGCATGTTTGCACCCATAAGAGCACGGTTTGCGTCATCGTTCTCAAGGAACGGAATCATCGCAGTAGCGACAGAAACAACCATCTTAGGCGAAACATCCATGTAGTCTACACGGTCACGGTCAACTTCAAGAATTTCTTCACGGAAACGTGCATTTACACGCTTTCTTGCGAATTTTCCCTGCTCGTCAAGAGGCTCGTTAGCCTGTGCTACAACGTAGTTATCCTCCATATCGGCAGTCATATAGGTTACTTCGTCAAGTACAACGCCGGTTTCCTTGTCAACCTTACGGTAAGGAGCTTCAATAAAGCCGTACTTGTTTATCTTTGCAAATGAAGCAAGGTAAGAGATAAGACCGATGTTAGGACCTTCGGGGGTTTCGATAGGACACATTCTTCCGTAGTGGGAATAGTGTACATCTCGAACTTCGAAGCTCGCACGGTCACGGGAAAGACCGCCGGGGCCGAGCGCTGAAAGTCTTCTCTTATGAGTAAGCTCTGCAAGAGGGTTGTTCTGATCCATGAACTGTGAAAGCGGCGAAGAACCGAAGAACTCCTTGATAGCCGCAACAACGGGACGGATATTGATAAGGGCGTTGGGAGTTACCTTGTCGCCCTCCTGTGACTGAAGTCCCATTCTTTCACGGATAACTCTTTCCACTCTTGCAAAACCGATTCTGAACTGGTTCTGTAAAAGCTCACCTACGCTACGGATACGTCTGTTTCCGAGGTGGTCTATATCGTCAACTTCACCGACGCCTTCGCAAAGGTTGATGAAGTAGCTTACTGTTGCGAATATATCATCAAGAGTAATGTGCTTGGGGATAAGGTCTTCTACTCTGTTTGAAAGCTCGGCTGTGAGTGCCTCAACATCATCACCGCACTTGTCGAGTATCTCACGCAGTACGCTGAAGCATACCTTCTCGTTGATACCGAGTGATTCTGCATCTATAGATTCGGGAATGTAGCCTGCTATATCGACCATTCCGTTTCCGAGAACCTTTGCTATTTTTTCCTCGGAGAAGATTACGCACTCCTTAACGCCTGCCTGCTCTACAGCCTGTGCCTTTTCAGCGTTGATGAACTCGTTCTCGTCAACAAGAATCTCGCCCGTGGTAGGATCTATAATCGGCTGAGCAGCCTTATGACCGGCGATTCTCGAAGCAACTCCGAGCTTCTTGTTGTACTTGTAACGTCCGAATCTTGCAAGGTCATATCTCTTTGCGTCAAAGAACAGATTGTTGATATGAGTATTTGCGGAATCGACCGTAGGAGGCTCACCGGGTCTTAACTTTCTGTATACTTCAAGCAAAGCCTCTTCGGTGTTCTTTGTAGCGTCCTTTTCCTGAATCGTCTGAACTATTCTGGGGTCTTCACCGAACAGATCGATGAGATCGTCATCGCTGCTGATACCGAGCGCACGGATGAATGTTGTTGCCGGTATCTTTCTGTTTTTATCTATACGGACATAGAAGATGTCATTTGAGTCCATCTCATATTCGAGCCATGCACCTCTGTTAGGGATAACAGTTGACTTGAATAACTTCTTACCCGTTTTATCGTAGTCAAAGCCGTAATAAACGCCGGGAGAGCGAACCAACTGAGAAACAATAACACGCTCGGCACCGTTAATCACGAATGTGCCGCTTTCGGTCATCAGCGGGAAATCGCCCATGAATATCTCATTCTCAACAACTTCTCCGGTTTCGTTGTTCCTAAGCTGTGCCTTTACACGTAGGGGTGCCGCATACGTTGTATCACGTTCTTTGCACTCCTCTATAGAATACTTGGGGTCCTCATCAAGACGATAATCAACGAAACTCAGCACCAGCTTGCCGTTAGCATCGGTAATAGAAGAAATATCCTTGAATACTTCTTTTATACCCTCGTCCAAAAACCACTTATATGAATCCTTCTGAATTTCGATGAGGTTCGGCATCTTCTGAACTTCATTGATTTTGGAAAAACTCATACGGGTATTTCTACCCAGCTTTACCTGCTTGACATTCACCATGGGCTTTACCACTCCTTAATTTATTCACGGATATTTATACGCTCGTGTTTTCCGCATAATAAAGGGAAAATCTACGCTTTTCGACACTGCGGAATTTCATCCTGAACGCATATCAATCCATTATGATACATTTTAGTATTGTACCACATATAAAGGGCAAAGTCAATAGAAAAATCGCTTAACTTTTGTCTTATTTCTCATTTTCGTATCGTTGTTTTAACCGAAAATATGTCAAAATGCTGATTTTGCCATATTAAATTTACATATGCACATTCCTGTTTTATATGACGATACCGCAAACCCGTCCTGTAAGCAAACCGGATTTGCGGTATTTAAAATAATGTTCTGAAATGCCCGATTTCAAACCAATCGAAATATATTTATGAAACGTTGATCGGTATCTCCTGATGCCTATCTTCCCTTCATTGCTCAATACAAATCGGGAAGCGTGTCCTTAGTCACGGCATATTCGCTGTTATACACCTTTTTAAGCTGTTCAAAGGTATTGAACTTTTCGGTAAGGCAGAACGGTTTTGACCAGGTCATATATGACGACCAGCCGACTTTTTCGGATACTACCGCTTCGGGACTTGGCAATGTGCCTGTTTCACCGATTATCGTTATTTTCTTAGCAGACGTTATCTCGCACAGGTTATAATACATTTCACTCTGCGAGGTATGCTCGTGTTCAGGCGGATACATATCCCTTGAAATTATGTCCACTACATCATCACCCGGATAACATTCGGGAATCTGTGAATTCCACACCCATATAAGATTGTCAAGATGAAATATGTTTGTGTATCTGTCGTGCATAAGGCGGAACAGCTTTTTAACGGTATCCGCTCCTTTTTTGCCCCACCAGAACCAATCGCCGTCGCCCTCGTGAAAGGGTCGCCACAGAATCGGCACTCCCTTTTCGCAGAAGGGGCGGAGTATTCCTGCCATTGTATCCATATCCGAAAGCAGAGCTTTATTTTCAGGCGTACCGTCAATCACAGCCTTACTTGCGTCAAAGTCGGTATTTTCGCTGAAAAACGATTTTGATCTTCCGTAAAGCGGAGAAAACCAGTGCCAGCACATAGTGATAAGCCCCTTTTTCTCTGCCCACTCCCACACTCTTTTAAGAGTGCCGTAATTCTCCGTGACCTCTGTCATACATTCATCGTCTGTATCGGAATAATTGATATTCGGCGAATATGAAAGCAGTTCAAAGCCGAGAAGTGCAGGCTGTTTTCCTGTGACCTTTTCTATAAGATGAAGCTCTTCCTGCGCCATAGTCTGCGTATGCTGTCCGGTTATGATTTTTTCATAGGTTATATCGGACAGATATTTAAGCACATTGCGTACACCCTGCTGTGCATTCGGGTTTGAAGGTGTAAATAATTTATCGCTCATAAGCGTTCTCCTTTCGGGTAAATCTTTATGTTATGATACCATAAATAAGGACGGTTGGCAATAGGGTGTGATGGTAATAATGAAAAGGCAGCAAATAATTTCTATTAAAATAACGCAATAACCAACATCGCCTTGACCAGTTTTGATATGTTGATGCAGAAAATCCGCCGTTATAAAAACAGCGGATTCTTTGCAGATGTTAACAAACTGCCTGCTCGAGAAAGGCGAACAGGGTGCTTACCGCCTCAGGCGGTTTCTTCAGAGAAGTTACCGGTGTACAGGCTGTAATACTTGCCCTTCTTTTCTATAAGCTCGTCGTGCGTGCCACGCTCGATAATTCTGCCCTGCTCAAGCACCATAATACAATCGGAGTTGCGCACGGTTGAAAGCCTGTGAGCGATAACGAACGTTGTTCTGCCGTGCATAAGTGCGTCCATTCCCGCCTGCACGAGCTTTTCGGTACGGGTATCTATTGACGAGGTAGCCTCATCAAGAATCAGTACAGGCGGATCTGCGACCGCCGCTCTTGCTATAGATAACAGCTGACGCTGACCCTGGCTTAAATTAGCACCGTCACCTGTAAGCATAGTCTGATAACCGTCGGGAAGTCTTCTTATAAAGCTGTCGGCATTAGCAAGCTTTGCGGCAGCTATACATTCTTCATCCGTAGCGTCCAGCTTGCCGTAGCGGATATTATCCATTACCGTGCCTGTGAACAGATTGGTTTCCTGTAAAACGATGCCGAGCGACTTACGCAGTTCGGGCTTCTTTATCTTATTTATATTGATTTCGTCATATCTTATCTTACCGTCCTGAATATCATAGAAACGGTTTATAAGATTGGTTATGGTAGTTTTTCCTGCACCGGTCGAGCCTACAAAAGCAATCTTCTGACCGGGCTTTGCATAGAGCTTTATGTCGTGAAGTACCATTTTTTCGTCAGTGTAGCCAAAGTCTACGCCGTCAAAGACAATACCGCCCTCCTGCCTTTTATACGACACCGTTCCGTCCGCTTTATGAGGATGCTTCCACGCCCATTTACCTGTGCGGTGATCAACCTCCGTAATATTGCCGTTTTCGTCAATTTCCGCATTGACAAGCTCGACATAACCGTCATCGTGTTCAGGCTTCTGATCCATAAGATCGAACAGACGCATTGCACCTGCTGAAGCCATTATCACGAATGTCATCTGCTGACTTAGCTGTGAAATCGGGTTTGTAAAATTCTTGTTGAGCGTACAGAATGAAACAATAGTACCGAGAGTAAGACCGCCAAAGCCGTTTGTTGCAAGCACTGCGCCGAGCAACGCACATAAAACATAACTGATGTTGCCTATATTGGCGTTTATCGGCATCAGGATATTCGCATACTTGTTTGCCTTATATGCGCTGTTTCTGAGGTTATCGTTTATCTTTACAAAATCGTCTATTGCCTCCTGCTCGTGACAGAACACCTTTACTACCTTCTGACCGTCAAGCATTTCTTCAATAAAGCCATCGACCTCGCCCAGATCGTGCTGCTGTTTACCGAAATATTTACCTGATTTTGCGGCGATCTTCTTAGTTACAACAAGCATCACAGCCGCCATACCTACGGCAAGTATCGTCATCGGTATGCTCATAATAAGCATAGAAACAAGCGAGATTATAACTGTTGTGCCGCAGTTTATCACCTGTGGGATACTCTGACATATAAACTGTCTGAATGTATCGATATCATTTGTATAAACCGACATTATATCGCCGTGCTGATGTGTGTCGAAATACTTTATCGGGAGCTTTTCCATATTGGTGAAAAGGTCATTACGGAAGTTTCTGAGCGTACCTTGTCCTACGTTTACCATTATCCTGTTATACGCATAAGATGCCGCAAGACCGACAACGTAAACTATCGCAAGTCTGAGCATTGCAAACGCAAGAGGTGTGAAGTCTGTGCTTTTGGCTGAAATCATAGGCTTGATATAATCGTCGATAAGCGACTGTATGAAAAGCATTCCGACAAGCGTTGTGACTGCCTGCACAAGAATACATACGACAACGCAGATGCACGAGAATTTATAGCGGCTGAATGTGTATTTGATAATTCTGCCGAGCAGTTTTACCTGTTCCTTCGGTGAAACATCGGGACGGGGTCCCATTTTTCTTTTATCCATTACGTTACGCTCCTTTCCTTAATTCTGAGGGCGGTCAAAGTCGCCGCCGTCCTTTGTCTGAGATTCGTATATATCTCTGTAGATCTCGTTATTTGCAACAAGTTCATCGTGCGTTCCGACACCGTTTATTCTGCCGTCGTCAAGAACGACTATGCGATCCGCATCCTGAACGCTTGATACACGCTGCGCAATAATTATCTTGGTTGTACCGGGTATGCACTTCTGGAATGCCGCTCTTATCTTTGCGTCTGTAGCCGTATCCACTGCGCTTGTGGAATCGTCAAGGATAAGCACGGCAGGCTTTTTGAGAAGTGCTCTTGCTATACATATACGCTGTTTCTGACCGCCGGATACGTTAGTACCGCCACGCTCGATAACCGTATTGTACTTATCGGGGAAACGCTCGATGAATTCATCAGCGCAAGCCCACTTACAAGCCTCGATACATTCTTCCTCGGTGGCGTTTTCGTTGCCCCAGCGTAGATTATCAAGTATAGTGCCTGAGAACAGGACATTTTTCTGCAACACTACCGATACCTGATCACGCAGGAACTTCATATCGTAGTCCTTTACATCAACGCCGCCTACCTTTACACTTCCCTGCTGTACATCATAAAGACGGCTGATAAGATTTACAAGACTGGTCTTTCCGCAGCCAGTTCCGCCGATTATTCCGATGGTTTCACCTGACTTTATGTGCAGGTTTATGTCGGTGAGGACCTCCTCCTCGCTTGTCTTATGGTATCTGAAATGTACATTATCAAAGTCTATGCTGCCGTTTGACATTAACTCTACGGGAGCGAAAGGCTCGGCAAGATCGGGCTGTTCACGCAGAACTTCGGTTATACGGCGCATACTTGCAACGCTCATTGTAATCATAACGAATATCATCGAGAGCATCATAAGCGACATCAGTGAACCCATTACATAGCTGAACAGCGATGTAAGCTCGCCTATCTGCAAGGTCTTGTCAACAACGATAAACTTAGCTCCGAACCAGCAGATTGCCATAATACAGGCATAGATTACAAGCATCATCACAGGGTTATTGAAAGCAAGTGTGCTTTCGGCTTTTTTGAACATATTATAAAGATTGCCGGAGGCTTTTTTGAACTTTTCGTTCTCATAATCCTCACGGACGTACGATTTCACCACTCTGATGCCTGAGATGTTTTCCTGTACGCTTGCGTTAAGGTCGTCATATTTTGTGAATGCCACATTGAAAATCTTCATCGCCCTGAGCATAATTATCACAAGAACTACCGCAAGGAAAACTATAGCGCCGAGGAATATAAAGCTCATATCTGCATTTACTACAAAGCACATAGCCATACTGCTTATCAGCATAAGAGGCGCTCTAACGGCGATTCTTATTATCATCTGATATGCGTTCTGAACGTTTGTTACATCGGTCGTCATACGGGTAACAAGCCCTGCTGTACTGAACTTGTCTATGTTTGAAAATGAGAAGCGCTGTATGTTGCGGTACATCGCCTCTCTTAAATTACAGGCAAAGCCCGATGATGCGCTTGCGGCATATTTGCCTGCCATCATTCCTGCAAAAAGACTTATCATAGCGAGGACTATCATAATTATTCCATAAAGCAGTATCTTGTTCATATTGCCTTTCTCTACGCCTTCGTCAATCAGCAACGCCATTACGAAAGGAATTATTACCTCCATAACAACCTCAAGTGCCGAATAGACGGGAGCTAAGACAGAATCTTTCTTGTACTGCTTTACCTGTTTAAGAAGCTCTTTCACTTAATCTGTCATCCTTTCTGTTTCAAGTTATCTGTATTTATGTTGTCTATATTGTTCAGCAGCTTTTTCTGAAGCCGCATGAATTCATTCAGCTCGGAATCTGTAAAGCTGCGGAATGCCGCCTGCTCTATATTCCTCATATGACGGGATATAAGCCCTGCTGTCTGTCTGCCCTTATTTGTTGCGGTAAGATTTTTGTAGCGTTCATCGCTTTCACAGCCTGTACAGCTTATATATCCCGATTTTCTCAGCTTTTTAATAAGTGCGGAAACCGAAGGCTTTGAAATGCAAAGACGTTTATGCAGGTCGGCGGCGAATATATCTTTTTCGGGGGAATTTGCGATATACATAAGCACTCTGCCCTGCGCCGCAGTAATGTCAATATCTGCAAAAATCACGTTCAGGCTGTTTTCGATACGCTGATTTATGGTCTTGTTATCAATCATTATCGCCTGAATGTCGGTTTCATTCATAACGGTTAACCTCCTTACCGGTAATATGCTAACAGTTTATCTCCTTGATAATAATACACCAAACGGTCTTGAATGTAAAATACAAATATGTTATAATCAATAAAGAATATTTATCGTTAATTAAAAAAGGAGTTTGTTATGAATACTACTCAGCTTGAATGCTTTCTTGCGGTTGCGGAAACCCTCAATTTTTCAAAAGCGGCAGAAATGGTGAATATAAGCCAACCTGCCGTCAGCCATCAGATTTCATCGCTTGAGGCGGAGCTTGGGGTGAGGTTGTTTCTGAGAACGAATAAAAGCGTTCAGCTTACAAAAGAGGGACTGATCTTTATAGGCGATGCGGAAACGATAGTCAGGACGGCGATGAATTCTATCCATCGTCTGAGTACCAATGTTAAGGAGAAAAAGCGGACAGTAGCTATCGGTGTTCATAATCAGTACGAGCTCGATGCGGCTGTACCTGTGATGAACATTATCGGAAAGATGTATCCGAATTTTGAGCCGGAGATTACTATGATGCCGTTCAAATCGCTTGATAATCTGCTCGAGGAAAACAAGCTGCAGATCATATTCGCTATCAAGTCTGAAAACGAAACCGCAAAAGCAGAGTGCTTTACTGCACTGTGCGAGTGTCCTGTTATGCTGATATGCCGTAAAGACGATGAACTGAGCGGAAGAAAAAGCATAAATATAAACGATATAAACGGCAGACGTGTTATACTTATTAAAAGGCACAAGTGTCCCGATGCGGCAATGGAAGGGTATATGAAGCTCGGTCTGCCGAATAACAGCAACGTACTGCTTGCGGACGGGTGCGAGGCGGCTTTTGCTATGGCGAAGGCAAGGCTTGGAGTAACAGCTTTTCCGATGATGCCGTATATGAATGACAGCGAACTTGAATATATCCGTATTGACGGATTGGCACCGGTGTTATTGGGGCTGTATTCAAAGAAGCTGATAAAAGGCGAGCCTGCTTTTGAATTTGTTACAGAGGCAAAAAAATTCTATAAAAATTACCGATACCCTATTGACAAAACGAAAACTGTATGATAAACTATATACAGTTAGCTTAGGCTAACACGGTTTACATAAGACAACTTAACGAATAAACGGCATTTCGCCGTTTATTTAAACGGATATGGTTAGTTTTAACTAACACATTTAAACAGAAAGGACAGGATATGAGCGTAGTAATAATCGGCGGTAACGAGCGCATGGAAACACGCTATGCGGATATATGCAAGGCTTACGGTTACGATAAGGCTAAAGTCTTTGTAAAGGAAAACAGCTCGCTTAAAAAGAAGGTCGGCACTCCCGATTTACTGATACTGTTTACAAATACTGTATCGCACAAGATGATGCTGAGTGCAACACAGGAGGCGAAGCGCAACAGCGTTCCGGTGGCAAGAGTACACTCAAGCAGTGTGGTTGCTTTATCACAGCTTTTAGCGGAAAGAAGTGCATCATTATGAACAGATACTGTTTTGAACAATATCTGATTGACAATTGCTCCCCTACTCTTGCATCGCTTAAGACGGCGAATCTGTTTAATTACAGATACAGCAGTACGGATGAGCTTAACAAGGCTGTAGAGCGTTGGAACAAGGAATTGTCCGGCAAAGGAATTACCGTAACGGTTCTGAGAAAGCATGAGAACACGGCGCTTATATATGTATACAGGGCGAAACGTCTTGCTAAGGATTTCAGCCGACCGGGCGTTGAGCGTTTTATGAAATGTCACGGATACGAGAATACAGATATTGATTTGTGCCTTGAGGTACTTGGCGGCAAGCTGGCAAAAAGCGATTTATTTCCGCACGAGATAGGACTGTTCTTAGGTTATCCGCTTGGAGATGTTATCGGATTTATTGATAACGGGGGCAAAAACAGCAGATGCACGGGCTGTTGGAAGGTATACTGCAACGAGTGCGAGGCTATGCGCACCTTTGCGAGATTTGACAAGTGCAGAGCTGTCTACCAAAAGATGTGGGCAAACGGCAGGAGTATCGTGCAGCTTACGGTTGCATAATATAAAAAATATCAGAATGAAAGGATTTTTATTATGAAAACAGCAGTAGTATATTGGAGCGGAACAGGCAACACTGAGGCTATGGCAGGCTCGGTTGCAGAGGGCGCAAAGAGCGCAGGCGCTGAGGTAAGCGTATTTACAGCGGCCGACTTCTCTGCGGATATGGTAGATCAGTTTGATTCTATCGCTTTCGGTTGTCCCTCAATGGGCAGTGAACAGCTTGAGGACAGCGAGTTCGAGCCTATGTTCAACGCTTGTGAAGCAAAGCTGTCAGGCAAGAAGGTAGGACTTTTCGGTTCTTACGGCTGGGGCGACGGCGAATGGATGAGAAACTGGGAAGAACAGTGCATCGCTGACGGCGCAGTTATGGCAGGCGAAGGCGTTATTTGCAACGAAGCTCCCGATGACACAGCTACCGAGCAGTGCGTTGCTCTCGGTAAGGCACTTGCATCATAAATTCAGAATACAGCTTAAAGATAAACAAACATACTCCGTAAAACACCGCAGAGGAAATGCTCTGCGGTGTTTTTATATGAATTTATCGGGAGTGTGTATGCTTGAGATAAGCACATCAAGACTGCTTTTGATATTATGCGGAAGTGTACGCCACTGTCGCAGATGCGTAAGCTCCTGTTCGGATAGATTATCCGGCAACTGCATATTGAGCGGCTCGCGCATATCGGTATTGCCGATAAGATAATCGACCGACACGCCGAAAATCTTCGCCAGGCATATAAGCGTGGAGATGTCAGGTTCATTATCTGTCTTTTCGTATTTGAATATTGCCTGCTGTGAAACGTTAATCATTTCGGCAAGCTTTTGCTGGGAATAACCTTTTTCTTCTCTTAACAACCTTAAGTTCTTAACCATAACAACCTCCTGCATTTATTTTAGCTATATTGTAACAGATTATAGGAGGTTTTTAAAAAACTAATTTGTTGTTGACAACAACGTTAGGTTGTGATATAATGAAGTCGAAAAAAGTAAATACGGTGATGATTATGTTGAAATAATCATATATCCGTGTTTGGAAATGTTGGAGGGTTTTTAAATGAAGAAAATAATGGTAAGATCCACGGCGTTGGTTTTATCAATTGTCTTTGTATGTATTTCTTTTTGCGAATGTAACACAAACAGCGAGGAAAGAAAAAAAGCAAAGGAAGCCTAGTGCTAATACGTTTTATGAATATTACATCTCGCCGCAACGTTGTACTCTTGACCAACTGAAAACATCATTTGATGAATATAGACAAAGCATATAAGATATTCAAAGTATGTTAAGCGTGGTTGCACAATAAAATATGCAATTACCATATATAACAAAAATTTATTAAATAGAGGTAGTGTTATGTTTGAGTTCAAAAGATACGATGGTTTTGTAGGAAGTGTCCCGCAAAAATTCATTGATTCTAATTTCCCGAAATGTCCGATGTGTGGTACAAACGAACCTTATTGGAAACTAAAAGATAAGGTAGAAATGATGAACAATCGCACGATGTTCCTTTGTGATAAGTGCGGCGCTATACTTTCTGCAACAACCGCCGATTTGTCCGGCATGTCCAAAAGCAAGGCTGCCGTATTGTTCACTACTGCCGGATTGATGAATGCAATTGGCAAGAAAGCAAGTGGAAAACAAGTTTCTACTACTTATATAAAGATTGAAGAGGTCGGCAATGCACAGACAACCGATATCTACAAAGGCAGAGAATTCTCTATCGACGAATTAAAGAAAATGGCTGACACCATATGATACCGCTGGGTTTAAATGTATTTAAAAGAGGTAAGGTTAAATGCCAAAATTGATCTTTTTACGAAGAACGCAAAATGAAGTCGAAGTATTTGGCGGTGAAGTATTTGTAGATATTGACGGTAAAAATAATGGAAAAGTATCATTTTCAAATCTGATTATTGATATTCCCGCCGGTGAGCATACAATCAAAATGTACAAATCACATAAATACGATACTTTTATCGGATTTGCAGAACAAAAGGTTGTTCTTGGGGAAAACGACGAACTAATGGTCAGATATTCATGTCCGATGACTGTAAATCAGCCGGGAAATATCGATATATCAGACTATTCAAAAGATAAAGAAGACGAAGCAATAATAAAACGCAATGAAGCAATAAGAAGAGACAAAGATGAACACGAAAAACAGATAAATGAAGCCGAAGCAAAATATTCAAGAGGAATTATTGCTGTTATATGTGTTCTGATAATAATCGCAATTCTGTATTGGATCAACATCTCACTTATATACAGAACTTAGTTATAACAGCAAAAAACAAATGGAGGAAATTCAATGAAATATTGCGCTAAATGCTGTAAAGGATTTTCCGATGAGTTGACCGTTTGTCCGGAATGTAATGGCAATCTTATAGAATACAATAAAGCTCCTGTACAACCCGTTACCGAAAACAATACGGTAACTGAGTATGCTGTAAAACCAAAAAGCAAGGTTAAAGTATGGCTTATTATTCTGATAGTTTCCATAGTGGCTATAATTGCTACTGCTTGCGTATTTGCGGTGAGATGTATCATCAACGAAAAAGGCAAACAGGAACTCAGAATACAGCTTCTCAGGGACTGGTCGAGAATAGAACAATATAGCGATACTTATTATACACTGGAACTTGATTTCTCAGATAACGAAATTGATTATAATTTTGTCGATGAAATATACGGACTGATAGATGAAACTATAGCTACATATGAATACGAGGTTATTTCACCCAATGAGATATCTGTCGATAAACTGAAGTCCGGCTTCGGAACAACTTATAAAATTGAATTCAATGATGAAAAATCAATGATGATAATTACTCCATCACTTACAAACAGTGATAGCAAAGAGTACTGGTATCATCACTAAAAGAAGGAGTTATATTTATGAAAAAGTTAATTTGTTTATTACTCACAACAGCGATGGTTGTTATAGCAACCGCCTGTGCACATGAACACGAATATGCAGAGGCGACCTGTACAGAGCCTAAAACCTGTACAATATGCGGTGCGACAGAAGGAGAAGCTCTCGGACATAAGTTTGAAGATGCAACCTGTGATAAGCCTAAGACCTGTACGGTATGCGGTGCAACAGAAGGCGAAGCTCTCGGTCATCAATTTGAAGAGGCAACCTGCGATAAACCTAAAACCTGCAAACTTTGTGGTTTAACAGAAGGTGAAGCTCTCGGTCATTCTACTGATTTCGGCAATTGCGACAGATGTGGCACTTTTGTTGATAAAGATGGTGTTATTTCAAAATTAAACAGCCAATTCAATGATATGGACAGCTACTTCAGACGCTCAGCAGATTGTGTAAACAGTGCAGGAGGAACTACAGACTTAGATACTATGTATTCGTACTATTGTTTAGATGCAAGCTATAAGCAGGAGATAAGAAGTTGTGCGAGCGAAATTGCCGGAATATGTAGCGGCTATTCTTTACTAAACGGAGTTGAAAGTGCGGCAAGAACTGTATCGGAATATTATATCAGTGCACCTTCAGACAGTTCCCCGGATTCATTTATCAGCTATATTGATGATGCTACTGAATTCAACAATCTGGTTATCGCTCTTGAAGAAGCCAACCAGAGCGTATTGGAGCCATTAATCGGTAGCAGATAAATAAAAAGCAAATCAAAAAAGTAAAGCGAAGAGGAAAACATATGAAAAAGATTATATGCCTGTTATTTACAGCATTATTACTTATTCTATCTACCGCCTGTGCACATGAACATGAATATGCAGAAGCAACCTGTGAAAAGCCAAAAACCTGTACGATATGCGGTGCGACAGAGGGAGAATCACTCGGACACACTGTAGATATCGGTGTATGCACTCGATGCAAGAAAATGATTAACAGAGATGATATTGATAAACTGGTAATTCACATTTTCACATTAAATGATTATCTGTCATCGTTTAATGACTATATTGGAAAATCATATAATTCTTCTTATACACAGGACAGAGTACGGTATTGTAAACAAGCCGCAGATTATCTGAAAATGAATCAGAACGAACTGAAAGATATTGCAAAGATAACAGCAAAATATGATGATTTTGACACTTTAAACAGCTATCTTAAGCCTGTAATAAATATGGATATAACCGGACCGAAAGGTACAGATTTAAGTGATGTAAGTGATTATATTGATGTTGCACTCGACTATATGGATAAATACGGAAAAGCCTACAAAGAACTGAAATCCTGGGGTGATAAGATGAACAGCGTGCTAAACGGTAACAATTCATCCAATTAAGTCGGTGACACAACACTAAAAAATATACGAGGTGAAAATTAATGAAAAAAATGTTCTGCATTTTTATGACGGCGATTATACTTGTCGGTATAACAGCTTGTTCGCATGAACACGAATATAGCGAAGCAACCTGCACAGAACCTAAGACCTGTACAATATGCGGAGAAACAGAGGGCGAAGCGCTTGGACATACGGTAGATATCGGTATCTGTTCACGATGTGGCGAGGCTGTGGCAAAGGAAGATCTGCTTGCAATAGACGATATGTTGAACACAATAGAGGATTATGACAACGAAATTACTGCATATATTGAAAAGGGCAATGACGCATATTCATTCGAGGATAAGCTGGCGTATTATAAAGAAGCCGCCGCTATATGCGATAATCGAAAAATGCTGCTTGTTAAAGTTGCCAATATTGTGAGCAAATATTCCGAGCTTGATTCTATGAAAAAGGATCTTGCCGATACTTTGGCTGTGGAAATTATAACGCCTATGAGTAGCAGTCGTGAAGAACTACTTGATTTCCTTAATTCTGGAATTGATTTTGCAAATAATTATGCATCATTCCTTTCAAAATGGATATCATGGAGCAAGGACATTGTAGATAAAGTCAGAGAGATGTAATACATTTTATAACGATAAAAAATGGGAATATAACACCGCCGCAGGAGTTACCAATGCTCCTGCGGCGGTGTTCCCTTTTCCCCCTTGACAATCCCTCTCCTCTGTGCTAAAATAATACCATACAGAAAAGCTATGACAAGAAACAGTAGATAAATCTGCGTCACAGAGAAAGAGCGGTTGGTGTAAGCTCCCGACAAGGTTTTATCGAACCCGTCTTTGAGCTGTACACGATGAGTGTTACCGGTTTCTCCCGTTACAGAGATACAAGTGCGGTTATACCGAATTTAGGTGGTACCACGGAACAATGTTTCGCCCTAAGCAAATTTAATGCTTCGGGCTTTTTTTATGCCCGGAATTCAGGAGGATATGCAATGAAACTCGACAAGCTGGTCGGCGACCGTTTTAAAGAAAGACCCTCGGACTGTCAGATTGATAGCCACGCAATTATGGTGAGAGGCGGCTATATCAAGTATATGGCTAACGGTATCTTCTCGTCATACACACCCACAAAGAGAATCACAAAGAAGATCGAACAGATCATCAGAGAAGAAATGGACAAGATAGACGGACAGGAAGTACAGTTCCCTGTCGTTATGCCCGCTTCACTCTGGCAGGAATCAGGCAGATACGACAGCATCGGCAGTGAGCTGTTACGTTTCACAGACCGCAACAGAATGCCTATGGTACTCGGTATGACACACGAGGAAGCCGCTGTACATCTCGTGCGTGAATACGGCAAGAGCTACACGAAGTACCCTTTTATGATTTATCAGATACAGACAAAGTTCCGTGATGAAGCTCGTCCGAGAGGCGGTCTTATCAGAGTCCGTGAGTTCACAATGAAGGACGCTTACTCGTTCCACACATCGCAGGAAGATCTTGAGCAGTATTACGATAAGTGCCACAAGGCTTATGAAAACATATTCAGACGTGCAGGTGTTCCCGAGGTAATCTCGGTCAAGTCCGATTCAGGTATGATGGGCGGCAGTATTTCACACGAATTCATGCTCCTTACACCTGTAGGCGAGGATACAATAGCAAGCTGTCACGAATGTGGTTTCAATGCGAATATGGAAGCCGCAGACAGTATTATCGAGAACACAAGAGATGAAGTTTCCGCACCTATGGAGCTTGTTCATACTCCGAATATCCATACCATAGAAGAAATATGCGACTTTTTGCATACTCCCAAGGAAAAGAGCTGTAAGGCTGTCGTATATCAGAGAAACGCAGACGACAGCTATGTTGTCGTATTCACAAGAGGCGATATAGACGTAAACGAAACAAAGCTCCGTAACTTCTTAGGCTGTGAGATTCACCCTGCCGTAATCACAGAAGAATGCGGTCTTAACGCAGGATATATCGGACCTGTCGGTCTTCCCGAAAATATGACCGTTCTGTTTGATACTTCGCTTCAGAATACAAACAACCTTTCTTGCGGCGCAAATAAGGAAGAATATCATTACACCGGTCTTGACATTGACCGTGATTGTGCAAATGTTGAATATCACGACTTTGCAAAGATTCTTGACGGCGGCATCTGCCCCAATTGCCACAAGCACTCAATTTCTATTTCAAGAGGTATCGAGGTCGGAAACATATTCCAGCTCGGTACAAAGTACACAAAGACTATGGGTATGACCTACCTTGACAGCAACGGCGAGGAAAAGACTCCTATTATGGGCTGTTACGGTATCGGTGTCGGCAGACTTGCGGCTTCGGTATGCGAGGCGCACCACGATGATTACGGTCCTATCTGGCCTATGCCTATTGCTCCGTGGCAGGTTCATATCTGCGCTGTACGTTCAGATGACGCAGATGTTAAGGCTTGTGCAGATAAGCTGTATGACGCTTTACAGAACGCAGGTGCCGAGGTTATCTATGACGACAGACAGGTAAGCGCAGGTGTTATGTTCTCTGACGCAGACCTTCTCGGCGTACCGCTGAGAGTTGTTGTAAGCCCCAGAAACCTGAAGGATAACTGCTGTGAGATTTCTGCAAGGGATAAGAGCTTCTCATATAAAGTTCCCGTTGAGGAAACCGCAGACAAGGTTCAGGAGCTTATAAAAGAGCTTATGGCTAAATTCAACGATTGAGATTTTAAGTGAATAATCTGAGGGCAGTGTTTCGGCACTGCCCTCAGACTGTCGATAAACCTCTTGATTATATAAAAATGGGGTCGCAG
>ENA-OROZ01001296-OROZ01001296.1-human-gut-metagenome-genome-assembly--contig:-NODE-1296-length-23698-cov-2.673730_pt1 | contig 23698 bp, 25 predicted proteins | sample MGYA00242138_ERZ509066 | MGnify/ENA primary metagenome ERZ509066 (study PRJEB26280, sample SAMEA2338691) | human gut metagenome | biome: human gut; feature: human-associated habitat; material: faeces... | reverse complement strand
TATCCATGTTGCAAATATAGTCATTGATTCCGGAATAAAATATATAAGCAGGAAAAATTTACTCCCCTTATATTTTAATAGAAAATCGTTATGACAATCATTGATGCAATTAAAAAGAGCTTGAAAGCCGCAGGTGTAAATGAAAAGTACGCTGTAAAGGTTCAGAAACTCTTCAAAATCGAAAAGGAGGATGATATTGATACTTATATTGCCTTGTTCAAAGACAATATTCTTCCTGATCTTGAAAACACATCCGCAATAGAAAAAGCGAAAAAGGATGCTATTGCCGAGTATGAAAAGAACAATGGTTTAAAGGATGGTAAACCTATCAAATCGGCTAAAAAGACTAAGAAAACAGTAAAATCCGAAGACGATGATGAAGAAGACGATGATGAAGACTTCGAAGATTTGCCCGCATCTGTAGTTAAGCTATTGAAAGCCCAACAGAAGCAAATCTCCGAGTTGACCGCATCGGTATCTTCTGTCGTATCAACAGTCACAACTTCCACGAAACAGGCATCAGCCAGAACACTATTTGCAGATGCAAAACTCCCTGAAAAGTGGTTTAACCGTATTGATGTCAATTCTGAAACTTCTGTTGAAGATCAGATTAAAGAGTTGCAAGAAGAATACGCTGAAATCAGACAGTCGGTAATAGATGATGAGGTCGCCGGTGGCGGTTACAAGCCTAATTCCTACAAGCCCAAAGAACGTTCTGAAAAAGAATGGCTAGAACTTATGGAAGACGAAGAAAACTCAAATAATGGAACTGCCAGTCTTGGCCTCGATGAATAATAACTAATAATTAAAAGCTATGTTCAGAAAAAAACAAAAAGAATTTCAGTATGCTCCCGGAATCGAAAAGATTATTGAGGACATTCAGGGCGGTGGTACTATTGCCCGTGCGGAACTGAAGGGAATCATTGATGAACTTCCTCCGCTTGTTATGGTAGGTAAGGATGCTAACGGTCTTTATCATACTGTTAAGACCGGAAGAATTACGGCAGTTGCGGATGCTGATGCAGTAACTATTCAGATAGCAAAGAATCATGTGTTTAAAGTTGGAGAGGCTGTTACTGTTGGTGGTGCCTTAACTGGAGCTGCTGATGTAATCTCTGCAATCGACAAGACCAACCCAGGCTACGATACGATAACCCTTGCTGGACCAATTGGAGCTGCAGAGATAGGTAATGTATTAGTTCTTGTTACTGCCAAAGCTGATGCCAAAGCCGCCAAGTTCAAATATGTACCAGAAGTTATTACAATGAACAAGGTTGATGTAACGGTTGCTAACCAGCAATCAGGACTTCTGGTACGTGGTACTGTAAATGAGGCAGTAATGCCCTACCCTATTGACGAAGCAATGAAGGAATTGCTTCATTTTATCCGTTTTGTGTAATCCATTAATTCATAATTATGTATGGAAAGAAGTTTAATTAAACAAGTGAACCGTAAGAATATGGGTGCCCGTCTTAACTCGCGTAAAGTTAAGCCGGTATTCTTCCCTAATTTCTTTGGTGTAAAGCAGAAGAACTCTCTGAAATGGGAAACTCTTACTGGCGAAAAAGGTGCACCGGTTATCGCTGATGTTATTTCATTCGATTCTTCCGCACCGCAAAAGAAACGTGAAGTTATCGGCAAGATGTCAGGTGATATCCCTAAGACTGCCGTAAAACGCGGTATGAACGAAAGCGACTGGAACGAATACCAGCAACTTAGCCGGGATTGTGAAGGTGATGCAGACTTGAAATCAATTCTAGACCTTGCTTTTAAAGATCAAGACTTCGTATATAACGCTGTTCGTGGCCGTTTCGAATGGTGGTGTATGCAATTGATGTCTAAAGGTGGCTTCATTCTCAATTCAAGCAATAACAATGGCATTGTTACCGAAGAATTTGTAGGCTGTGGTATGCCTAATGAAAACAAGAAAGTTGCTGCTGTGGATTGGTCTAAGTCTACAACGGCCGACGGCTTACAGGATATTGAGGACACTGTGGTTGCCGCTTCTGCCGAAGGTGTTACTATCAAATACGTAGTAATGCGCAAAGACAGATTTGCTCTATTGAAGAAGCAAAAGGCTGTTATTGAAAAGGTAAAAGGCTGGATCAATCAGAAAGAAAAACTGACTATCTCCAAAAAGGTTATCAATGAATACCTTGCTGCCCAAGAGAATACGGAAGGTGTCCAGATTGTTCTTGTAAGTCCGTCTGTTCGTATTGAGAATGCTGCTCATCAACGTACTACTGTAAATCCATGGGAATCCGCTAATATTTGTTTCCTGGAAGATTTACAGTGTGGCGACATTCAGCATGGTCCTATCGCAGCGGAACATTCTGTTGAATACAAGAAGAAAGCTACAACGCTGAAAAAAGACTTTGTTTTCATCAGCAAATGGTCTGAACTGGAACCGTTCAAGGAGTGGACTAAAGCGGAAGCCAACGCAATTCCTGTAATTAATGATCCTGATGCAATGTACATCATGAAAACTGATGGCCAAGCATGGGAAGAAGGTGAAGATACTGAAAAAACAGATGAAGAGTAAACTATATGGCAACAATCAGAGAAACAATACTGGAATATCCTTCTATTGAGGATATGGAAAGCTTCTTAGATAAGGTAGTCTTCGTCAAGCGGGGCATCAACCCCGAAGCGGAATGTACTACTGAAAACATGAAGCAAGTTGGTCTTTGTGTCGCTGATACGTACGCCATGTTAGTAAACTCACAGGATTTCAGTGAGAATAAGCTTTCTATCACTCATCCCCGTTCTTTCTATGTCCAGACTGCAAAACAACTGTATATAGAAAACGGGGAGCCGGAGAAAGCCGGTAAACTCGGGAAACGAATCATTATCAAAGGAAAGGCTGGTAACAGATGGTAAAACGATATCCACATACAGCGATAGTCACTATCGACGTTAACGGAAAGACAGTAAACGGTGAATGGGTTCCGGGGAAACCGATTGAAATATCCGTTCCCGGACGTTATGATCCTGTAAGTGATGGTACTGTTGTCTATAAACGTAATTCTGCTGGTGATGAAGCGCAAGTACATGGCTATTTTTACACCAAAATCCAACCGCCGGCAGACAGTAAGTTTTTGCGTTTGAAAGTTGATTCCAAAGGCGTAGATGTACCAATTATTTGTTGGGAATCTTATCAATCACATTCAATTATCAACGTATGAAAAATGGCATGACTCCCCTATTCGACCAACATTCACTAGAACGTTGGTTCGATCACTTTCAAAGCAAAGCAGAAAACAAGATACTTGTATTGCTGCAGGCAGGAGGTGAAAAGTTTATCGATATAGCTCGCCGGAACGGCTCATATAAGGACCAGACTGGCAATCTTCGTTCATCTATCGGATATATAATTGCGAAAAACGGAGAAGTGGTTGCAGAGAACTTTACTGAAAGTGAAAAAGGAACTGACAAGACAACCGGTAAGTATAAAGGGCGTAGGCTTGCAGAAGAAGTATCTCTGTCTCATTCCGGTGGTTATGTGTTGGTTGGTGTTGCAGGAATGGAATACGCGGCAGCCGTAGAAGCTAAAGGGTATGAAGTAGTTTCAGGAGCTAATACGCAATGTGAGAAGTATCTAAGGGATACGTTGAAATCAGTTTTTAGCAAGATTTGATTATGGATGAATTCGACGCTGTTGATATAATCTATAATGCTGTGGTCGCTGCGGGCACCGATGTTATGATTTACAAGGACAAATCGGAAGCAGGCTTAACCAATGAACATATCGTTATCAATCATCTGCAACTGAATGAACTCGACTTCATTAATAAAGTGCCTATCAACGTCAACATCTTTGTTCCTTTGAATGAAAATGGTATGCCCCAACGTCAACGCATGAAGGAAATTAAGCGTAAAGTAAGAAAATCGCTTGATTCCATTAATAGCAATGACGGTATATGTAAAGAAGTGACAGTTCTCTGGAGTGTTCCAATGCCGGACTTGAAAGAGAAATTCGCTTGTACAAATATTAGACTAGAAATTTTAATAGATCAATAATTATGACAGGAGAAGTAAGACCTATCGCTATGGGCGTAGGTAAAATTAAATTTGGAACAGTCGGAGACGGTGTTCCAGGAGCGGACCTCAAAGATTTTCCTCTTCCGACAAAAGGAAGTGTAGTATTCAACTTTGCGGATCCTAAAGAAGTAAAAGTCGAAACGGAAGGAAGCGATGAACCTTTGTATGTTGAATTTGTAAAAGATACAACAGATTACATCGAGCTCTCTATTCCTACTCCTTCTAACGAAGTACTTAAAGAGTTAGCAGGTGGTGAGATTGATACAGCTGACGGAAGAAACATCTGGAAGAAACCAATCAACGTTCCTTCTATCTCAAAGACATTCCAGTGTGAAACATTACCCAAAAACGGTAAAAAGGTAGTTTATACCGTAGTTAATGGTAAGATTACTTCTAAGATCTCACAAGCTCCCGGTTCCGAGCAAGCGGAGTTGTTACTTATACGTGTATATATGCAGGCAGCCATTACAGCTTCCGGAGAAAAAAAGGCTGCTTTTATGCGTGAAGTTATAAGCGTGTCTGAAGGCGGAGAAGCCCCGGCAAATCCAGCAAATCCCGAAGGCGAAGAAGTAGTAGAGTAAAAATGGTTTCCTGTGTAGCTTAGTTGGTTAAAGCACTACATTAGTAGAGACCGGTGGTTCGAATCCACTCACAGGAACAAACTATTTGAAGGATGGAGCCGAAAGTATTAAAGGTTAGTCGCGAATAACTGGATATATTGTCAGGAAGTACAACTGACTAGGCTCCTTGATGAAATTTATGAGTATAAAAAACTTATTCCAACAAGAATCTGATTCTGTTACAGAACAACCTGTAAGAATCCCATTTGATTTCTCTAACCGAGATTCTATTCCTAATGGAAAGGACCCAGGTAATAGTATTGTAATAAAACCAATTACCGTCCGGACATGGTTTAGAATTCGTCCGCTTCTTCTTGAAATTGAAAAAGAAGATATTGATAGGATGATTGTAAAAAAGGGAGAGCTGCCAGAAGATTTTCCAAAAATTATGGATAAGTACGGAGAACTGCTTCTTGATATCGTATGCTTAGGTATTCATAATAAGCCAAGTGATCCGCCAAAATGGTTTAAACAAGCTCTTGCAGACAATTCCACATGGGAAGATATACGCATATTATTCAATGCAATTATATATCGAATAGGATATCACCCTTTTTGTACCTCTATCACGATGCTTCGGAACGTGAGCCCATTGCGAGAGACGGAGATAATAGCCGCTCGGAAAAATCTACAAAGCTGGAAGGATACAACCAAAGTAGATTCTTAGTTATTGTAAAAGAAGCTCTAGGATTGACTTTTAATGAGACGCTGGATAGTAGCTATGGATTAATAGAGATATTGCTTCAGGAGTACTCCTTTGTAATGAGGGAGCGAAATAAAACGACTGATGAAGACGGAGAAGTCGAAGGACGAGACTATGAATGGATAGAGCTACCAAGTTTTGATAATCCAAACGAGAAGATCCGGATGAAAAGATATTATGATATTAACGGGAAAGTCAAAAGATAAAGTAATTTGCCATTGTGTTTATATATTAGGTTAACTGTTTTTTTATTAAATTGATTTAGAGTTGTTTTTGGTCCCTTGTGTCTGTGAAGATACAGGGGATTATTTTTTCATTTCTTGAAGCATCTGATTGAGAGAAGCATTATCCTGCTGTAGATTTTTAATCAATCTTTTCTGATAAGAGAGCATCCCTTCAATTCTTCCTTCACTCTTCCCTTTCTCGTAGGCAGCTTTAATCTCTTCTTCCGTATAGCTACTTTTATTCGCTATGGATACGTTTTCATTTTCCTTGGTCATGGCGCTAATGAATAGTGATTTATATATTATAGAAAAAGGCTATCTCTCCCCTTTTATTCCGACCAAGGACCATAATCTATTATCTTGCAAATTGGATTATGTAGCAAAGGGAATTGATAGCCTATATTATACTTTCTGTAGGCTTATCAACTCCCAATTTGCAAGATTAAAAAATGTCCTTGGTCAAGACACTGCAAAGATGCTTATTCTTCTTGAAATAGCCAAATTTTGGCTCCTCTTTATATTTTAAGAATAAATGCTATATGGGTATTCAGAACAAAGATGGAGCGTTGTATTTCGCAACAGGCATAGATAATTCAGGACTATATTCCGGGCGTCAGGAAGCGATGGGAATCATTAAGGCAATGGCCAGTGAAATTACCGCTTTCGATGTATTCGGTGGGATCGGCATTAGTGCAGGTATCGCATTTGCCAGAGCTGCCAAAGGTGCATACGACTTTGAAAAACAATTTCAACAAAGCATGAAAGAAGTTGCTACTCTTTCAAATGGAATTAAAGGCAGCTTAACGGATTACATGAATCAAGTTATGGAGATAACTCGTACTATTCCCGTTGAAGCAAACGAAGCAGCCAAAGCTCTCTATCAGATCGTATCTGCCGGACATGATGGAGCCAACGGAATGAAAGTGTTGGAAGCATCCGCAAAAGCTGCTGTTGGTGGAGTAACCGATACTGCTACTGCAGCTGATGCTATTACTACAGTTCTAAATGCTTATAAATTGGATGCTTCTAAAGCCCAGGAAGTTTCGGACCAGTTATTTACCACCGTTCGATTAGGTAAGACTGATTTTGGTCAACTAGGCAAAAGTATAGCCCAAGCAGCACCTATTGCTGCATCATTTGGCATTGATATAAAAGAAGTCCTGGGCGCAGTAGCATCAATCACCAAACAAGGTGTTCCCACTTCGGAAGCAATGACGAAAATACGTGCTGCTATCTTAGGTACAGCCAACCAGTTGGGAGACGCTGCATTCAAAGGACGTACTTTCCAAGAAGCATTACAACTTATTTATGACAAAGCAGGTGGTTCATCAACCAAAATGAAAGAATTGTTGGGTACCGATGAAGCACTCCAAGCCGCTTTAATGCTTACTGGTGAAAAGGCCAAGGAAGCAGCTTCCGATCTAGACGAAGTTAATAATTCTGCCGGTGCAGCAGAAGCAGCCTTTAAAGAAATGGCTTCATCTGCCGAAAATCAAATGAAACTACTTGGCAATAATATAACAGCTACCCTTCGTCCCCTTGGAAAAGAGATTTTAAAAGAAGTATCTTCTATTGCTACTTCTTTTAACAAAGCCTTCGAAAATGGAGATGCACAAGAATCATTAAGAATATTGGGAACATTGATAGTGACACTTACTAGTGCTTTTATTGGCTATAAAGGTTCTATTATAGCTATAAATGCTGTTAAGAAAATACATATTTCATTGCTTGAAATGGAAAAATATGAAATGACATTGTACCAGAAAGCTGTTGAAGCCGGAACTGTATCTGAAAATGTCCTTACTGCTGCCCAAGTAAAACAGATGGCTACAAGGAAAGCAATGATTACAACAATTAAAATGCATACGGCTTCCCTATTAAAGAATACTGCAGCCATGTTGGCAAATCCCTATATTTTAGCAGCTGCAGCTGCTGCAACTCTCGGATATGCAATTTATAAGTATGCTACCCGTGCAACTGCTGCAGAGAAAGCACAATACCGATTCAATAAAACAGTAAAAGAAAGCCAACAAAGAGCAGAAGATTATAAGAATAAGATTCAAGGTCTTGTCTCTATAGCACGAAGCGATGCGGCTGCCACTACAGAAAGATATAAGGCTCTGCTTCAACTGCAACGTTTAATGAAGTCCGTTTTTAAAGATATGGACTTGAAGAAGTTGAAAGATATGGATGACTTAGAATTAACCAATAAAATAGCAGAAGCAGAAGCAAGAAGAAATGTTGTTATAGCTAAGACTAATTTAGTTATGGCAAAACAACGCTTACAAAAAATAGACAACCAAATCATCCTAACAAATAACAGAAATGGGTATACTGGTGCATTAAAAGAAGATAGAGAAGCTGTTGCTAAAGAAGTGGATTTGTTACAAGGTGAGGTTGACAGAGCAGTAAAGGTACATTCTATATCTATTAAGGCTCATGTACAATCCCAAAAAGAAGCCGCTACTCAAAATAAAGCCTTTTGGACCAAGCAAAAAGATGATGCAACGAAAGCACTAGATTCAATAGCTTCGGCTCAAAAGAAATTGATGGATGCTGGAAATTTCAAAGGGATTGATGCTACTGTCGTTACTGCCTACAAAGAAAACATCAAAAAGCTAAAAGAAGCAGAGAAAGAGTTAAAAGTTTATGATTCATTTTCCAAGCAAGATGATAAGGCACAAAAATTACGTGAAGAACAAGAAAAATATAAACTCCTGTTAGAGAAACAGAAGTTTGACCAGGAACGAATGAAAGAAGATTCAGCAAATGAACTTGAACAGATTGAAATCAATAAACTTAAAGAAAGCAGTGAAAAGGTTCTAAGGCAAAGAGCACTCAATCATCGGCTAGAATTACAGGCTATTAAGCGCGAAACCGAGGATAAGAAACGGAAAGTAATAGAAGATGCACGAGCTGCTTTTGAAATCAATCCTCAAAATAAAAAGAAGGTTTTTAATGCAGATGTTTTCATCAATTCAGAATCTACGAAAAAACTGTTTGCTTCATTCGATAATATAGCAAAAGAAGCTACAATCGCTACCAATACAAAGTTTGATCGCGGAGATGATTTATCTGACCTGTTGAATCAGTATCAGGATTATACAGACCAGCGTCTTGCGATTGAACGAAAATTTAATGAGGATATTGCAACGTTACAGGAACAGCGTAAACAAGCTACGAAGAATGGAGATACAAATCAGGTAGAACAGATAGACCGTTCCATTGCTCAAGCAACGAAAAATAAGGGAATGGAGTTAATGAAACTGGACTACGATAAGTTGAAAGAATCCCCAGAATATGTTCGCGCCTTCGAAAACTTGAAAGAAACTTCTTCCGAAACTCTTAATTCCCTTTTAACGCAATTAGAGAATGCAAAGAGTACAGCGGCACAAGTTCTATCTCCTGATCAACTTCGCGAATATACGAGTACAATTCAATCCATCATGGACGAATTGGATTCCCGTAATCCGTTTCAGTCATTATCTGATAAGAAGAAAGAACTAGCGGAAGCTGAAGAAGAGCTAGCCAATGCGCAAATCGAGTTAGAAAATGCTCGGATAAAAGCCGAGGCTGTGAAAGGAGGTGCTAAATTTGAGAATGGGATCAAATCCTCTAAATACAATCCGGAAACAGGTAAAATAGAATCGACTAAAGCCTATTTATCCGAAGCGCAGGCCTTGGAGCAAGTTAAAAAGAAAACTGAAAACTACAACGCAGCAAAAGATAAGGTTGTCAAGAAAGACAACCAAGTTAAAAAGGCAGAGAAAGAAGTCAGAGCACAGATATCAGAACTAGCGGACACAATAGATGAACTTGGAAAAACGATCGGTGGACCTGCTGGAGAAATTATCTCTTTGATTGGTAATATCGGAGCATTTACAATGACTGCTATGTCTGGCGTTGAATCAGCAGCAAATACATCAGCGAACGCTATTAGTACAGTTGAAAAAGCGTCTGTTATTCTTGCGATTATTGGCGCAGCAATGCAGGTAGCAATGAAAATCTTTGATTTGTTCGGCAAAGACGATACAACGGAGAAATACGAGAAAGCGAAAGAAACGTATGAGTCTTATATCAGTATTCTTGATAGAGTAATCGAAAAGCAACTGGAATTAGCTGAAACTCTTACAGGAGATAATGCCAATGCAGCCTATGAAAAAGCGCTTAAAATGGTAAAATTGCAAAGTGAAAATGCTAGGGTTTTAGGACAACAGTATCTAAATTCTGGTGCATCTGGAAAATCACACTCGAAGGGATATAGTGAAGTTGAAGATATGTCCTGGGAAGGTTGGAAACAAGCAGCGGACACACTAGGAATGTCTATTGATGATTTCAAAAAGAAAATGGGCGGACGTATGACCGGTCTATTTGATTTGACAGATGATCAACTTGCAAAGCTTCAGGAGAATGCAGGCATATTTTGGTCACAACTAGATTCCGATACACAAAAATTTGCCGATCAAATAGCAAATGGTGTCGCAAAGGTTGCGGAAGTATTAGAACAACAAATTGCTGATACGACTCTTATTGATTACAGTTCTCTCCGCTCTGACTTCCAAGACTTGCTTACTGATATGGACGCCGATAGTGCTGATTTTGCAGACAACTTCGAAGAATATATGAGAAATGCCATTCTTAATTCCATGCTTAAGGAGGATTATATGGACCGGTTGATTGAATGGAGGGAAAAGCTATATAATGCAATGGATGATGGTATGACCGAGGATGAATATAATGCATTGAAAGCCGAAGGCCAACAGATTGCCAATGAAATGAAAGCTAAACGAGATGCATTATCAGAAATATATGGTTTTGGCAAAGATGATGATGAAGAACGTGAGGCATCAAAGAAAGGATTTGCTTCTATGTCGCAAGACTCTGCAGATAAGCTAGACGGTAGTTTTGCTGTTATGATCTCTCATACATATTCAATTAATGAAGGTGTAAAGCATCTCCAGTCTAATTCGGATAAAATAGCGGAAAAACTCGCATATCTTTCAAATTTGGATAAATATATGGGAGAAATAATGAAATACAATGATATTGTTATCACTTATCTATCTGATATAAGCAGCCATACAGCACGGCTTGAAGCGATTGAAAAAGCCATAGAGTCTATAAAGCTGGGTATTGATACATTAAACACAAAAGGCATAATACTGAAGCGATGAAAGGACAATTACTAATAGATGAATTAGATATGTATACCAAACACGGTATTTCAATTATAAAGGGGAGCTACAATAATCTTGTTGCCTTCCCTACTTTGAAAGATCCGGAGAAAAACGACTGGCCGGAGGAAGACGGACAAGAATTTGATCTTTCTGTGGTTGCCCTCGACACAAGCGAAATTAGTATAGAATTTGGCTTTAGAGATGACTTGGGATTTGGTGGATTAATAGCGCTCCTTTCCGATATGGGATACCATAATTTCCGTTTTCCGATTCTTGGTAAAACATATCGTTTACGTTTGTTATCACAGAATAGCTATACAATTTATCCTAGACTTGAAATAGCGAAGATAGTTTTTGCAAACGATTTTCCTCATGAAGCAAATTATGAATATCAGGACCCTGTTAATTCTATCGCTATGCCAAAGGGTTATGAAATAGACAATAAAGATTTGTCCGATTATGGCGTAATAGTTCTTCCAGGTAGTAATGCCGAGATATTGAAAACTCCGGCAGTAAAAAAGAACCTATTGCAGAATTTCAAACGTCAAGATGGAGCAATCTATGACGGTGAAGTTGTGAAATTCCAAACCAAAGAAGTATCTCTCAAATGCCTGATGCGGACCGGGACGATTGAAGCGTTCTGGCGTAATCGCAATGCCCTACTCTATGATCTCACAAAACTGTCTGCTAAGGTCGATGATGAAGGATATGAGTATTCTGATGCTGAACGTATATTTTATTGTGATGAGTGGAGTGAAAGCTATCCTTGCTATTATAAGAGTTGCCAGACAAACAATTTTCTTCTTAATAATGGGGTATGGTGGGAATTTACCTTGAAACTTGTATTTACTAGTTTCCGGATTGGAGAAACAGATTTCCTGCTTGCATCCGAAGCAGGAGAATTTATCATAACAGAAGATGGAATATTTTATATTGACTTAAAAAATTATGCCAATTAAAAAGAAAAAAATCAGCGAATTAACGCTTGCTGATAGCATGGTAGGATTGTACACTATTGGCGTTAAAATGGTGAATGGCGTACAAACAAGTGTAAAAGTTAGTCTTGAATTCATAAAGAAAGCCTATGATGACGTAGTTGCAGCAACAAAGAAGGCCAATGACGCAGCAAAGGCGGCTGATGATTCCCGAACCCAAATAGAAGCGAATGAAGATACTCGACAACGCAATGAAGCTACTCGTATCGATGCTGAAAGAAATCGTTCAAATGAAGAACAAGCCCGGTCAGCTGCAGAATCAGTACGTATCATAAATGAGAATACCCGTAAAGCAGAGGAAGCAGCTCGTGCGACCGCTGAAGGGCAACGTGTATCTGCAGAACTTAGCCGCGTTGAAACAGAAAATAAACGAGTGTCAGATGAACAAGCACGTAAAAATAATGAAGATGCACGTAAGACCGCTGAAACAGGACGTTCTTCTGCAGAATCGGAACGTGTGAAGGAAGAAGACAAACGAAAAGCGGCTGAAACAACACGTTCTACAGCTGAAACAGATCGCGTAACAGCCGAAGATGAACGAAAAGAAGCCGAATCCACGAGAGAAACGAATGAAACTGCACGTGTGACAGCCGAAGATAATCGCGTTACTGTCGAATCTGAACGCGTATCTGCTGAAACAGACCGTAAATCAGCGGAGACAGCCCGAGTATCAGAAGAAAACAAAAGAAAGTCCGCTGAAACAGAACGTAAATCAGCGGAGACAGCCCGAGTATCCGAAGAAAATAAAAGAAAGCAAAATGAAGATACCCGCAAAGCTGCAGAAGATACTCGTTCCTCAAATGAGACTAGGCGTGTCTCTGCTGAAACAGAACGTGTAGAAGCCGAATCCCAACGTAAGTCAGAGTATAGCGGTATTATACAAGAAATGACATCTGCTACAGGTGATGCTACCGCACAACTAGAACTTGTAAAAAAAGCTACGAATGATGCAAATGCTGCCAAAAACGCATCAGTTGAACAGACTGCTCTTGCAAAGAAAGCTACTAATGACGCTAACGCAGCAATTATAAGTATTAATGCTGCCAAAGAAGAAACCCAACAAGCAACAGAAGAGGCTAACGCTGCCAAAGTTGCATCGGAAGCCCAAACAGCTTTAGCGAAAAAAGCTACTGATGATGCTAATACAGCCAAAAACGCATCAGTAGCGCAAACAGCTCTTGCTAAAGCTGCCACAGATAACGCAAATGCGGCAGCACAGGCCGCCAATAACGCAGTTTCTGGAGTTGATGCTAAAGTAAAAGCTGCAGTAGATGCACTTGTAGCTGGAGCACCGGAAGCCCTCGACACGCTTATTGAATTGGCTAATGCCCTTAATAATGATCCGAACTTCGCCGCTACCATGGCAACAGAGTTAGGGAAGAAAATCAACGTTTCCGATATTGTCAACAACCTAACAAGTGGTGGTACTGGCAAGGTCCTTTCTGCCGAACAAGGGAAGGTTTTGAAAGCAGCTTTGGATACACATAACCATGCAGGAATATACGAACCTGTATTCTCAAAAAATACAGCTTTCAATAAGAACTTTGGCACAACTTCCGGAACTGTTTGCCAAGGAAATGATAGTCGACTAAGTGACGCACGTACACCTAAAGCGCATACTCACAAAGTATCAGAGATTAGCGACTTTCCTACTTCCATGCCAGCAAGTGATGTTCCTGCATGGGCGAAGGCTGCAAGTAAACCATCCTATACAGCTTCCGAGGTTGGTGCGTCCCCATCGAATCATACTCATACAGGGGTCTATCAGCCAGTAGGAAGTTATGCAGCGAGTTCGCATAAACACGAAGCAACGGATATTACTCCGGATAGTACTCATCGCTTTGTTACTGATGCAGAAAAAAGCACTTGGAATGGTAAAGCTGCAGGTAATCATAACCACGATTCCGCATATCAACCTAAAGGTAGTTATGCAGCTTCATCACATAAGCATACAGCAACAGATATTACAGACGATTCTACACATCGTTTTGTCACAGATTCAGAAAAATCTACTTGGAATAGTAAAGCCGCCGGTAATCACAACCACGATTCAGCATACCAACCCAAGGGTAATTATGCATCAAGTTCTCATAATCATACAGCATCGGACATTAAAGAAGATGAAACGCATCGTTTTATGACGGATGAAGAACGTACAAAACTTAGTGGAATAGCCTCTGGAGCTAATAATTACTCTCATCCGGCTTCTCATCCAGCATCAATGATTGAAGAAAGTACTACAAGAAAATTTATGACTGATGCAGAGAAAACTTTACTAAGTTCTCTCGGGACTACGTATGCTTTAGCTGATCTATCGAACGCAATGAGCGTAAACCTATCCTTGAACGGTTATGCAAAATTCAATAATGGATTACTTGTACAATGGGGCAGAGTTGGAGGTTCATCTACAGTTTCGTATAGTGTGACTATGCCTACATCTTTTTATAATACTGAATATAAAATATTTGCAACTGTATATAAGCCTAGTAGTGACTCCGCCGTATATTCATCATCTCCTTTGGCAATAAATAAAACAGTTAGTAGATTTTATTTGAATAGAAATTATGCAAGTGGGGGTACTACTGGATTATCACAAGAATCATGGGACTGGTTTGCGATCGGGCGTTGGAAATAACTAAAAAACAAATATTATGAAGTATTGGAAAAATGGATTCTACGATGAACCGGTAGACGGTTCAGTAGAAATAACGGATGAGCATTACAATCAGCTATTAGATGGGCAGTCTAACGGTTTACTGATAGTTGAAAGTAAGAATGGATACCCGATTTTGGTAGAATATGAGTACGACATTGAAGAAGTGCGAAAAATGAAAATATCTGAAATACAGGTATTTGACAAATCGACAAATGTCAATTCTTTTGATTTATTGGGTAAAAGCATGTGGTTAGATAAAAGTACACGTGTTGGATTATTTAACTCAATTTCGATTGAAAAAAATGCTGGTAAATCAGATACCGTGTTGTGGTATGATGCTATAAAGTATATCATTCCAATTTTTGACGCTTTAGCTATGTTGAATGCCTTAGAATTGTATGCACTCAACTGCTACAATGTGACACAATCGCACATCTCAGCAGTCAAAGCATTGCAGACTATTGAGGAAATCGAAAACTATGATTATACGGTCGGTTATCCGGTGAAACTTAGCTTTCCCGGGTAACCAGTCTTGAAATTGTATGCTTCAATTTCTTCTTTTGTGTATAGCTGATTGATAGAGTTTATATGCCTTTGCGTCACATTATAGCACGCAAGGGCATATAACTCTATCTGTTGCAGCATATTAATGGCCTTCTCGATAGAGAGAATAAACTGCGTATCACCTAGCCAAATACTTGTTTCAGATCGTCCAGTTTCTCTTTCAATACTAATTGAGTTCATAAGTCCTACACGAGTATTCTTATTCAGCCATCCAAATACTCCGTTTATACTGAATTGATTCACTGCTTCAGATGAATCGAACAATCGTAATTCATCAAGTTTTTGCGCCCTGATTTCTTCGATAGTAGCCTCGTGCACAACTAAGATCGGATATCCTTTTTTGCTTTCAACTATGAGTAATCCAGCAGATTGTCCGGCTAATAATTGGCTATAATACTCTTCTGTAATTTCTATAGAACCGTTTACCGGTTCGTCATAAAATCCTTGTTTCCAATACTTCATAATGATTATATTTAGTTTATTTCCAACGTCCTATTGCAATCCAATGAAATTCCGCATTCGATGTTCCGTTTCCTTCCGCTGCATAAGTACATATATAGTTAAAACTAGATTTAGTTTTAGCTAAATAATTAATAACCCAACTTGATAGATCAATTAAATTACCTTTCATAGCACTACACGCCAATGAATAATAATCATCATGGAAAGAAAGTGGTAAAGTAATAGTTCCCTGATATGAACTACCGCCAGTTTTTTTCCCCCATTGAATCATTAGCCCGTCCGGTAGCTTATAATATCCATTTTGAGAGAAGTTCTTTGTTGAAACATTTGAAAAATCTTTCAATGCAGTATTAGTTCCGAGAGAACTTTGCCAAATTACAAGCAATAAAAGTAATACCAATTTTCTACTAAATCTATCCATAATCAAATTCATGTTGTCAATATTTACTTCCATCGTCCAATAGCTATCCAGTCAAATGATCTGATAGAACTGCCTACAGTTATGCTATTATCTGCAAGAAGATACTTTCGCATGACAGCCACATAAGATGCAGCTTTATTATAGGGCAAAGCAGTATATAAAGAGTGTTCATTAGATATTGTTTCCATCGTAGTCACAAGTCGATAGGAGGCATCATAAAAAGAAACAGGGAAATATATAGTCGCACTTCCTGGGGATGAATTTGCCAAGCGCCCCCATTGTATAAGCAGTCCGTCTTCATATTTACGATAGCCGTTTTGTCCAAGATTTTGCGAGTTAATTTGCGCAGATTTTGTTCCGAGAGAACTTTGCGCAAAAATGACTACAATAATGGCTACCAATTTTCTACTAAAGTGTACCATTCTTATTCCAGTGTCACAATTATTTTACTTCCAACGACCAATTGCAAACCAGTTTATCCCTTCTGTTGCATAAAGATAGTTTTCAGCGCTCCATGTTGCAGCCGGAACTATGACAAAATAAGAGGTATACTGTGTCTTAATCTTACATGACACAACTGAAATACTATCTACTGTACTATCATAAACTCCAACTATTGCTATGTATTTGTTATCATAAAAAGATGTGGGTAAATAGATACTCCTATTTCTGTATGAAGAAGCTAAATTCCCCCATTGAATCATCAAGCCATCAGGCAGTTTATAATATCCATTCTGTCCGAGGTTCCTTGTAACAACATTGGAAAAATCTTTCAATGCGGCGTTCGTCCCGAGAGAACTTTGCAGGAAAATAATCACTAAAATAGCTCCTAATTTTCTACTAAAACAGTTTATATTCAGTTTCATGTCCCAATCTTTTATTATTTCCAACGTCCAATAGCAAACCAATTAAAAGGATATCCTGTTGTGTAAACACCATTTCTATCATTACTCGCGTGCCGTTGTACAACCGTGAAATTTGATTTATTTTTATTATATACCATTACGGCAGAAACCACTACTTCAGAAATGAGTTCAAAACCAGAACATGCTACAACATTGTAAGCTGTATCATAGAAAGAAGCAGGAAGATATATAGTTTTAACATCCCCTATTTTTCCACCGACTCCCCACTGGATCATCAGCCCGTCCGGTAGCTTATAATATCCATTTTGAGAGAAGCTTTTTGTTGAAACATTGGAAAAATCTTTCAACGCTGCATTTGTCCCGAGAGAACTTAGTAAAAAATGACCCGCAATAGATAAAATGAATACTATCTTTTTGAATAGATGAATCACTCTGTTCATTACACTTATGTATTTATATTTTATAATATAAATTCAAATCTGGTGATATGATAACTTTGCATAATGGTGATAAGGAAATAGACATTGAAGTAAAGGATGAAAGCTACTCTTATGAAGCTATCATGGGAGAATATACACTCACTTTGTATTTTTCGCATCCGGGATATATTGAAATTCCGGTTGGCTCCTGGTGTGACTTCTACGGGAAGCGTTATTCTTTGAAGAGGGATAGCAATTTCAAGAAGAACGGTGAACGTAACTTCGAATATACTCTGATTCTGGAAACTGGGGAGGCTGATGCTATGCTGTGGAAAGTACGTCATACCGTTGACAGAAGTATTAAATTCTCATATACAGCCAAGCCACATGAACACCTACGTCTACTCGTTGAAAACCTGAACCGTCGGAGTACCGGTTGGAAAGTCGGTGATTGCATTGAAGGAACGGAAAAAGTAATCAACTACAATCACACCTATATTCTTGATGCTTTCAATCAACTTGCAGAACTATATGAAACAGAATGGCAGATCATTGAAGAAACGGTTGAAGGAAAACAAATTAAGACTATCCATCTGCGTAAAGTTGAGTATAACAAGGAGAACCCTTTGAAACTGTCGTATGGTAAAGGCCACGGTTTTAAGGTCGGTGTTGGTCGCGAATCCGGGGAGATACCACCCGAAATAATTTTGGTAGAAACTACAGAACGCAATATTGATTATTCTACATACGGATCTAAGTACCTGTTACTTCCAAAGAATAAGACTATCCGATTTGATGGAATCAAATTTGAGAATGAAGAGGGCTTCGATTCTACTAAGGCGCGTATCTATAAGACCGATGCGGATGGAACTTGTGTCATGCGTGCCGATAAAGAACTTACAACAGCAAAGGAAGATAGTCTGGACTGTACAGCTATTTATCCTTCCCGTGTCGGTACTGTCAGTGCTGTTATTGAAGTGAACAAGAAGAATAACTTCTTTGACTTTGTAGATAAAGACATCCCGGAAGAGTTGAATTTCGAAGATTGTCTCATAGCTGGAGAAAGTATGACTGTCATTTTCCAAACCGGCATGCTTACAGGCAAGGAGTTCGAAGTAAAGTATATCCATGAAGCGAAAGACAAGAAAGAGGCACGTCGATTTGAAATTGTTCCGCAAGAAATCGATGGGATAACAATGCCGGAACCGGAAGTCTGGCGCCCGAAGGTTGGTGATACATACGCAGTGTTCGGAATGCAATTGCCGAAGGCTTATATCTGTAATGACAGCACACAAACAGGTGCGAGCTGGGAAGCTTTCAAGGAAGCAGCAAAATACCTGTATGAACATGAAGATAAAGCATTCATATTTACCGGGACATTGGACGGCATTTGGGCTAAAAAACGCTGGTTGGAGATAGGCGGTAAAATAGTACTCGGAGGGTATGTTGATTTCTATGATACGCAATTTCATCCGGAAGGTTCTCTTATTCGCATGATCGGAATCAAACGCTATATTAATAATCCATATTCTCCGGAAATAGAGTTGTCAAACGAACCAGTCAGTACATCTGTTTCAAGTGATCTGAATAAGATTGAGACGAACAAAGTAGAGGTAGATATCAAGCATAAGGACGCCCTGCAGTTTACTAAGCGTCGGTTCCGGGATGCAAAGGAAACGATGTCCATGCTTGAAGATGCACTGCTGAACTTCTCCGGCTCTGTCAATCCAATAACCGTTTCAACCATGCAACTGCTTGTAGGTGATGAAAGCCTGCAATTCCGTTTTGTCAATTCAAAAACGAATCCAGTTCAGGTATCTCACAATATTACTTATAATGCCAGCACAAGAATACTGAACGCTCCGGCAGGAATCCTTCAGCATTTAACACTCGGCATTAGTTCTCTTTCTTCTTCACATAAGGCAGACGAATATAAGTACTGGGATATGGCTGAATACAATTCTCCGGCATTCATTGACCCGGAAAAGAAATATTATCTATATGCTAAAGTTGGCAAGGAGAATCAAGCTGGAACATTCCTCTTGAGTGAAACAGCTATTAAAATGGAACAGATAGCTGGATATTATCATTTACTCACTGGAGTGCTTAACAGCGAGTATGAAGGTAGTAGAAGTTTTGTTCAGTTATACGGATTTACTGAAATTCTGCCGGGCCGCGTAACAACAGAAAGAATCCTTTCTCCGGATGGTGATACATATTTCGATCTAGTAAAAAGTGAGATAGGCGGTAACATTCAAATTAAAGCCGGTTCCTCCGGATTGGAGAATTTGTCTGAATGGGAAGCAGCTCACAAAGAAATTGAAAATGCTGCGAAGGCGGCGGAACAAGCTAATAATGCAGTTGATGGCTTACATGACTATGTGAATGGGGCATTTGCGGATGGCATTATTACGGAAGCCGAAGCAAAAGCTATTGAAAAGTATATCAATACTGTCAACAATACCAAACAAGCTATCGAAGCGACCTACAATAAGCTATATACGAATGTTTATTTATCAGGGCCTGCAAAGATCGGTTTGCTTAATGCTAAGGTTACATTGATGGGAAGTATTGAGAACCTTATAAATGCTATTAATACGGTCATCACTGACGGACAGACCACTGTAGAGGAAAAAAGAGATGTAGATAATAAGTTTACTCTGTTTAATTCAGCCTTAGCGACTTTCAATACAGCTGTTGAGGAAGCTAATAAGGCAATACAGGATAAACTAAAGGAATATTCCGACGAGGCACTGAAACAAGCGATACAAGCTTTAGAGGACGCTGCAGATGCTGCTAAAGCTGCACAAGAAGCTGCCGATTCAGTCGATGGCTTACATGATTATGTGGATGGCGCATTTGCGGACGGTATCATTGACGGGGCGGAAGCGAAAGCGATAGAGAAGTATTTGAATACAGTCAAAAATACGAAATCTGCCGTTGAAGCGACATATAGCAAACTATATGTAAACACCTATTTGGAAGGTTCTGCAAAAACAGCCTTACTTAATGCCAAGGTTTCCTTATTTGGTGCTATTGATAATCTTATTGCTGCAATAAATACGGTTATTGCAGATGGACAAACGACTATTGAGGAAAAAAAGAATGTAGATGATAAGTTTACTCTATTCAACTCTGCTTTAGCTAGTTTTAATACAGCTGTTGAAGAAGCAAACAAAGCTATTCACGACAAACTGAAAAGCTATTCCGATGAGTGTACAGCCGATTTGAAAGTACTCAATACTCAAATCTCCGCACAAGTAACTCGAGTTGACAGCCTGACGCAGCGGATAGATACTGCAGGTTGGATTACTACAGCTGACGGTAATAAGATATATGCTTCTAAAGAACTGGAAAACGGCAATACGCTTATATCTTATATTAACCAGGCAGCAGGTGAAACGACGATTCATTCATCTAAAATTAATTTGGAAGGTGCTGTTACAATCACCGCACTGCATAGTGATCTGCAGACAATGATTAACTCCAAGATTGATCGAGACGGATTGGGTAAATTAGCATTTGAGGATGCAGTCGAATATGCAAAACTTGGTACTACAATTGTTGTAGGCGGGTATTTGAATACTGATTTGATAAAGGTTCGCAGGATAGATGCTGACTCCGGGTTCATAGGTGGTTTTACTATCGAAAATGGACGTCTCGTTTGGACGCGTTCAGGGTATTTTGGCGGAACATCTCGTAGTTTGAAATTAGGTTCTGGAACGGCAAAAGAAGGCGTTGTTAACGTTACTTTCAATGCAGAAACAGACGGACGTTTTGGGATCGCATCTATTGGTTCCAATTTTGGTGGAGCTTGTATTTATGCTTCCAGGAATCTAAATGCATCAGACAGAAGCTACCCACTGGCTAGTACAACATACGCTGGCTTTTTTGATGGAGGAGTTTATGTGAAAGGTTCTTTATCGAGTGAATTATGCCTTGCCGATAATTTTGGTTGTATTACAAGCCGGAATTCAGATGGAAGTATAAACTATTACCAAGGAATTGATTTTGATTTTGGTAGTAATATGAAGTTCAGAAAAGGACTATTAGTATCAATCGCTTAATATTAATGATTATGAAATTAAATTTAAACAAACCTTTAATAGATTTTAGAGGTAAGGAAGCCATTAAAATAGTCAATGGCAAGGAACAGAAGCAGTTTCTTCGTGATATGGTTTCGGAAGCGCTTTATGCTGCCGGTATGAATCCTCAATCAGGTATGGATATGGCAAAAAAACTACGTGCCTACAATATGCTCCAACAAATCATAAATAACCGAGGAATACTTGAGATTACAACAGAAGACGCTACTCTCTTAAAGGAGATTTGTGCAGATGTCTTTACGGCAGGTGCTTTCGGGCAAATTAATGAACTAATTGAAGGAGGAGGTAAAGAATGAATATTACATCAACTAACAGTACTGCCACAACTAAGGTTACGGACGCTATCAGGATTAAGTACAGAATGTCAACCCGTGGTACCGAAGCGGTGAAAGATATTACTGCCGAGATTGTCAAAGATGAAACGACTGTCGGCTTCTTCAATATTTCGCGAAATGGAGTAACTGGATTCTCGCTACATGAGGCTCATGGGCTAACCTTTGGCGAAGTGAAACAAGTATTTCAGACAGCTATTGATGATTGTAGCGAGGTATTAAAATGAAAGATACGATATGGGAGTAAATGAGTGGATAGCAGTACTGGGAGCAATAGGTGGTACTTCAACAATCACATGGCTTGTAACCTTTTGGGTAAATCGTAAAACAAATGCTCGCAAGGAAGATGCTACGGCTGATAGTATGGAAAATGAGAATGAACGTAAACAGGTTGATTGGTTGGAGAAACGTCTTGCCGAACGTGATGCAAAGATTGATGCAATCTATGTAGAACTCCGTCAGGAACAAGCTGAGAAGCTCCAACTCATCCACGATAAACATGAACTGGAACTTAAACTTAAAGAAGCCGAGATAAAGAAGTGTGATGTGCGTGGTTGTAGTAAACGTCAGCCGCCAAGTGATTATTAATTAAAATGGGAGGAAAAAAAATGAAAACTATTGATGCAATTATCATCCATTGTTCGGCCACGCGTGCCGGACAGGATTTACGAGCCAAAGATATTGACCGGATACACCGGGCTCGGGGATTCAATCAGATTGGTTATAATTTCATTGTTGATCTTGACGGAATAGTTGAGAATGGGCGACCGTTAAGCATTGACGGAGCGCATTGTAATACCAAAGGATTTTCAAAGTCTTCGTATAATAAGCATAGTGTTGGCATCTGTTATATCGGAGGCTTGGACGCATCTGGAAAACCTGCAGATACACGTACTCCAGCTCAAAGGACAGCACTACGCGAATTGGTCGCAAAGCTTTGTAAGGAATATCCTATAATTGAAGTACTCGGACACCGTGATACTTCGCCGGATCTGGACGGCAGTGGTGAAGTAGAGCCGGCAGAATATATCAAGGCTTGTCCCTGCTTCGATGTCAGGAGTGAATTTTCTAATTTTCTTCGTAATACAGTGATCCGGCCATGAAAGCGCTAATCTATATAACCATATTCCTGATGTTGGGAATATGGTTTACCTCCTGCAAGACTTCCCGGAATATGGAAACTCAAAAGCAGGTAGACTATTCCAGTGAATTGAGTCGTATTCAAAGTATAATTGAATCACTACGGCTGGATGTGAATAAGCAGATAAAAATTACTACTGACAAATTGAGTGATTTGAAGATTGAGAATAAAACAGTTTACTTGTCTGCTCCAGATTCAACAGGGAAACAACATCCGATTAAAGAAAGTACTACTACTGCATCCAAGCAGGATCAGGAACGAACAGAAGTTGATGAAACATTGTCTATTACTTTACAGCAGTTCTCAAATCGACTTGATACTATAAGTAATAAGGTTAATGTTTTGCTAAATCAAAAAGAAATTGTCGTAGAACTATCATGGTGGGATTTACACAAAGATAAAATATATGTAATCATTATTTTTATTGCTATAGGGGTGCTTGTGTATATATACCTAAAATAAATATATTTTAGAAGTGGCTATTTTTTGTGTTTCTATGTTTATAAACATAGAAACTTATTTAACGTTGGCAGGTTGTTTTTTTATTTTTGCAAAAAATATTTATTTGAAAAGATATGGATACAAAATCATTTTTTGAAAAGTCTAAAAAACAGCTTAATATATTAAATAAAAAAGGTTGGTTAGCTAATATTTCATCATACAATAATGAATACATTTGTCCTTTGTGTTTGAACAAGTTCACTGCTGAACAAATGGATGAATTGTCACAAGAAGATGCACCACAAGACAAATTAGGAGGTAAAAGAATAGCCTTAACATGTAAAAAATGCAATAATACGTGTGGCTCATCTATGGACTGTTACTTGATAAATAGAATTGAAAACTATGAGAATTCTATTTTTATACCAGGAACAAAAAGGGACGTTAAAGTTAAAGTTGCTGATAAGACTTTTAATGGTCAATTAGAAGTCTGTAGTGATGGGCGAATGATAATGACTAATAGCTTTAAA
>ENA-OROZ01001275-OROZ01001275.1-human-gut-metagenome-genome-assembly--contig:-NODE-1275-length-23933-cov-2.915320_pt1 | contig 23933 bp, 25 predicted proteins | sample MGYA00242138_ERZ509066 | MGnify/ENA primary metagenome ERZ509066 (study PRJEB26280, sample SAMEA2338691) | human gut metagenome | biome: human gut; feature: human-associated habitat; material: faeces... | reverse complement strand
TGGTGGCTGTTTTCATGTTTCCATACCCATGATCAATCCCGATCACCATAACTGTCTCATTATTGTTGTTTTTCATCATTCTCATAATCATACCTCATACTTTCTTAATATTTATTTTTGACTTTCTCCCAAACTCGAGAAAAACCTATATTTGTATCAGTTAAAATGTTGATACATAAAAAGGGCAGTCAGTGTAAAAAAAGCAAAATTTTATGTACTCTGGCAGCTATCTTTGTTATTTCTCCTGCTCTGGTAACATTTCTTTTTGCTTATTTTGCCCTAAATGCCCTTAATTTCCTGATTCATATTTAACTGTAACTGTTTAAAATCTGTATCTGTTTCTTCAAAAGGTATTCTTTCTTCTGGATCTACAGGACAAAAATCTTCTTCCTTAACTGCAATATCCTGATAATAAAACTCACCATTGTACTGCTTCAGAAGGAAACCTTTATCTGTCATATTTCTGAAAAAGTTGGATTTACCATGCCCCTGTCTGCCATTCTCTTTACAGTATTCCTCATACATATGGAACACTTCACTTCGTTTCAGACGTTTTCCTTTGGCACGCACCAATGACTCATCAATAAAAGCACAGATACTATCTGACATCCGTTGCACTTCTCTTACACATTCTTTGCTGTGTTCGCTCTCCGTGAACCTTCCCTGTTCGTACAGATTTTTCAATGCAATTATCGCCATATGAATTGCATAATCGGATTCTGCCTGTACCTTTTCCTTTAAGTGCAGATCTTTTTCACCACTTTTTACTACCCGGTTCATATCAAGAATCAGTAGTCTACGGTAAAAAGCATCTGACTTATCCTCAAGATTCTGCGGCATTTCATTGGTAGAAAAAAGCAGCTTCGCATAAGAGTGGAAATGAATTGCATCCTGTCCTTTTTTCTCATAAATCAGTGTGTCCTCACCGACTGCTTTCTTTAATACATCTGTGTTCTCCATTGCTTTGCAGGGAATATCCGCACAGGCATTTAACAGCTTTCCATACATTCCAGTCGCATAGAATCGTTTATTTAAATCCTGTAAAGAAATACTGGACATATTGGTGATTCCAACTACATGCTGGATCAGCGATACTGCCACAGACTTTCCGGTTCCACCATTTCCTTTCAGTGTAAGGAATTTCTGAAACTGCGTATCCTGTGTCATGCAGTATCCAAAATACTCCCAGAATGTCTGCTGTTCTTCTTTGTTAGGAAGAGACGATGCAAGATACTTTTTGATATTTTCTCCACCCTGCAATACCTGCTCCCTGTCCTCCGGATAATAGGGAAATGGTATCTGATTGATTGTCAGATAATCTGGATTGTGTTCCAGCATTTCACCCGTAACCGGATCATAATATCCATTTTTGAAATTGATCCACCGCACAGGTTGTTTATTTAGTTCATATGCCTCTCGGTGAACTTTTGGCTGTGCGATCAGTAGATTATAGATTCTTTTGATCACTCCACTCTGTACCTGGTCACGATAGATCAGCTTCTGGATACGGTATTTCATTCTTACCCCATCATGGTCTTCCAGGAAAACACCATGCTCATAATAATACGGTGTGATTCCCACCACAAAAAACTGAACATTCTCCACCAGATAATCTACAATCTCCATATCCCGGACACCTTTCACATTCCCTTTTGCATCAAATAAGTGAAAACGGCTCAGTTCCGGTTCTTCTTTTGGATCTCGCTCAAACCGAAGAATATACTGTTCCAGTAATTTCTCAACTTCTTTCTGATTATCCAGTTTGCCAAGGTACTCCTTCTCTTTGAACAACTGCCAGCCTGCTTTTCCGTCAAGACCAGCGTCTTTGAAAAATGTCAGTAACTTATCATTTACCCACTTCACTGAACAGGAAGCCACATAATGATAGGCACTCTGACAGCTTCCAGTAAACTGAATAGCTCTCATTTCCTCTATAAAAGAATCTGCACTGAAATAATATCCGTCATCTTCCTGCACCAGACAAAGTGCCTGATAACCTGACATCACAATATTAAGTGCGATATCCTGATTGTCCACCAGAAAGATATAAGTCTGTGCTGATTAGCAGCTCTTACCCATGCCATTCCCATGCCATTTGATCTGCTTCTTTATCCGGCAGTGGTTCTTTTTCTTCCAACTGTTTCAGCAGTAGTAATAAAGCCATTTTCCAATACATATTTATAAATTTGTTGTTCCTGTTCACTAGAAAGACGGATATCTCTTCTGCAAACCGGTCCATATCTCACTGCTTCATCCATCCGCTCATAATAAGCCATCGAAAAATCTACAATTTTATAAATACTGACTGAACTCTACCTTCTCCTTATTCGGTCCTTCAATCGTAAAGAACCGCACGCCGTTATCCCAGAACGGAAGGAAATGAATGGTATCCTTCGTTGTGTTCATTTTTTCGGCTTCAATATACCGATACACTTCTTCGATATCTTTCACATTGATCGCCACATGATCAATTGCTCCGCTCTCCATCTTTGCAGCCTTATTTTCATAAGTCTCGATCACAAGCGTTTCCAGTTCCAGAAATGCAACCTTTTCGTCTGCTTCTTCATTCACCGTCTGAAGTGCAATCTCAAATCCCAGTTTCTGATAAAAAGCAATTGTTTTTTCAATATCATTTGTCGGAATCCCGATATGCTGAATCCCTGTTGTATATGTTTTCAGATCCATCTTAACGTCCCATCCTTTCTTCAACCTGTGCAAGTTCCGGCATTGCAGGGATCGCGCCTTTCCTCTCTACACAAAGGCTTGCCACCGCGTTGCCAAACCGTACATACTCTTTCAGTTCATCCATGGTAAATGCTTCCGGTCTCTTTCCGGCTTTGCTGATACAGTATAAAAATCCTCCCCAGAAGGAATCTCCTGCCCCATTGGTGTCCACCGCTTTGCTCACAAATCCCGGAATATGTACACCGCCTTCTTTGCAGTACAGATATGCTCCATCGCTTCCCAGCGTGACTGCAACGATCTTGACACCCTTCCGGAATAAAATTTCTGTCGCTTCTTCCGGACTTTCTTTGTCTGTCAGAAGCTTCGTTTCTTCATCTGAAATTTTCATGATATCCACGTAAGGAACCAGACTTCTCATCTGTTTCTTTGCAGTCTCCTCATCCTTCCATAAAGAGGCTCTGTAATTCGGATCATACGAGATAATACTTCCTTTTTCTTTTGCGCGCCGGATCGCATAATGTGTGGTATCTCTTGCCGGCTGTTCCGTAAGTGACAGAGAACCGACATGGAAAATATGTGTCTTATCCAGAATATCAACATCGATTTCTTCTTTTTCCATTCTGGTATCTGCTCCCGGTTTTCTTGCAAAAGAAAATGTTCTCTCTCCATTCTCATCAATATTTACAAACGCAAGAGTCGTAAAATATTTTTCATCCAGAAGCATTCCTTCCGTTTCCACGTTTTCTTTTTCCAGCACAGATTTCAAAAACTCTCCATGCATATCCTTTCCTGCCTTCCCGATAAAAGCGGTATGTCCACCAAGTTTTGCCACCGCAACTGCAACATTTGCAGGAGCGCCACCCGGATTCTGGGCAAATAGTGTCTGCCCGTCTTCATTTACTCCCTGCCAGGTAAAATCGATCAGGATCTCACCAAATGTTGTAATGTCGTAAAGCGACCGTTTTGCCGCATCATTGGTATCTGCAAGAAGTCCTTCTTCAAGCAGTCTCTCCAGAACCTGGTTGCATTCATTTTCTTCGTCCGTGTGGATATGCAGTTCTCCGTATTCAAATTCAGGCATACTTAAAACACCGAGCATGGATTTCGCATTGACCACATATCTGCCACTGCAAAGCTCTACGTCACAGGAAATCCGCTCTGCAATGCTGACCAGTTTTCGTGCATTTGTCATGGTTCCCAATATTACTTTCGCAATCATTTTTTCCTCCTAAGCAAATATGCTGATAATCAGGGCACAGATAAGACCGATAAATCCGATAATCGTCTCCATCATCGTCCATGATTTTAAGGTTGTCTTTTCATCAATTTCCAGCAAGGAGCTTACCAGCCAGAAACCAGAATCATTCACATGACTGAATGCCGTTGCACCACCGGTAATCGCACAGACCATCGCTGCAAGGTATAATGGCGAAAGTCCTGCAACCGCCGGCATGGATGCCATAATTCCGGCTGCCATCGTCATCGCAACCACTGCCGCTCCAACCGATGCTCTTACCAGAGCTGCGATCAGCAGTCTTGTCGGATCTGCTGCAAATACTGTTTCTGACATTTTCATTTCCTCCCGTATTCTTCCTGATTAGTGAACATATTTGTGGATCGTTGCTTTTACAGCACCTGGTCCTGCGATCATTTCACGAAACATTTCTTCAATCTTTTCACCGACACCATCTTTGTAAAGATCGGTAAAGAACAGACGTTCATTGGACAGGATCGGTTTCAGCTGGTCTTTCAATGTCTCCGGCTTTCCAACTACGATGTCACCAAGCTGTTCTCCGATTTCTTCATTCATCGGATCCGGTGCCAGTTCGAATTTGTTTCCTTCATCATCAACTGCCAGCATATATCTGAGCCAGCCTGCAATACCAAGCGGAATTGCTGTCAGTTTTGATGCATCTCCGTATTTTGCCACATAAGCTTTTACCGTCTCGCCAAAACGGATACCAACCATCTGTGACACATCAACTGCAAGACGGAGATTTGTATCTCCCAGATATTCATTCGGAAAACGGTCATTAAAAAGTTCATCCACAAATGCCTGTGGAGAAAGGATTCCAGGATCTGCCACTACCGGAAGTCCTTCGTCATAAGCAACCATTCTTGCCATCTTCATCATATCTTCATTGCTATTAAGCATATGTGCGAACAGATCATATCCAAGTACGACACCAAGCGGACCTGTGGCTGAATGAACCGGATTTAAGCATACCGTTACTTTCATTCGTTCCGAAAGATTTACTGTATTTCTGTCCGCCATATAAACTCCAAATCCTTTTTCCAGTGCCGGGCGTCCGTTCGGAAAACTGTCTTCAATGACCAAATATTGCGGTTTTTCTGCATTTACAAATGGAGCAATGTAAGTCTTCTTTCCAGTGATGACCGGCTGCATTTTTTCCACACCGAGAGCTTCAAGATCATCTGCAATCTGTTCGCTCGGACGTGGAGTGATCTTGTCGATCATGGTCCATGGGAAGGCAACGACTTTTTCATCACTTACATATGTAATGAAATCATCATCTACAAATCCCTGCTTCTTCCACTCTTCTGCCATTGTAAGAACAGATTCACGGAGTTTTGCACCATTCTTGGAACAGTTATCCATAGATACCAGTGCAATTGGATATCTTCCTGCTTTGAATCTTTCATAAAGCATTGCTACCAGTACTGCCATGGCTCCTGTCGCTTTGTCCGGTCCGTTCTTAATGTCCGCTTCCACGAATGGAAACCAGGTTCCGTCTGCTTTCTGCAGAGCATATCCTTTTTCGGTAATTGTAAAGGATACCATCTGAAGAGATTTGCTTGTAAAGATCTCTTTCAGGCGGTTCCACTGTGCCAAATCAGAAGACTGTGCTTTTACTGCTTCTGCAAGGGATCCGAGTACTTTATATTCACGTGTTCCGTCCCCATGCAGAATTACGCTCAGTCCCAGATTGTCATATGGATCATAAATTTTATCTACTACGTCATAGTCAAATGTCTCTACACAGGTGATTCCTCTGTCCAGTACACCTTCTTCCAGAAGTCCGTCTGCAATTCCACCGATAAAAATACGGAAAATATTACCGATTCCAAAATGAACCCATCCCGGTTCTTCTTTTGCTTTTTCAGATATCTTCTCCACATCATATCCCGGAAGTGCAATTCCTGCCTTCTCCCATGCCGCACGGTCTTTGATTCCTTCGATTGTTAACTTCATTTTGTTACCTCCCGTTTTACTTTTTCTTTTTAGTTATGTTTTTGACTTACGCTTATATATAAGTTGTAAGTGTAGTATATAACCACAAAAGTGAGTTGTCTATTGACAAAAAATACAATTTTACAATTCTATTTTTATCTATTTTTCACAAAGTGAATCAGAAAGCTCTTGTTTTATCCGCACATCTATATTAGAATAAGTTCATATCTTGTGTGTATGATTCACGCACAAGTAAAGGAGAATATCATGAAAGAAAAAGGAATGACCACGATTACCCTGAAAAAAATCAATCGGGAAAAAGTGTACCAATATATTTATCAGCAAAAAGAAACATCCAAACTCCAGATCGTTCAGGATCTGCAGATGGGACTTTCTACTGTCAGCCAGAATTTAAATGAGCTGGAAAATGACGGTCTGATCAGCCGGAATGGATATTTTGAATCAACCGGCGGACGAAAGGCCCAGATTATAAAAATTGTTGAAGATTTCCGTATTTCGATCGGACTTGGGATTTTAAAAGATATGTTTCATATTGTAGCCGTAAATCTATATGGAGATGCAATTGCAACCGAAACGATTGAGCTGCCATACGAGAGCAGCGATGCTTACTACTCTGCCCTTGCTGCAAATGTAGAACTGTTTATCCAAAAGAATCATTATGATCCTGAGAAAATTGAAGGGATTTCGATTGCCACCCAGGGCGTCATCTCCCCGGACGGAAATGTTGTTACTTACGGCGATATCATGGGAAATGCAAACATGCAGCTGTCTGATTTTTCTTCCAGACTTCCGTATCCATGTCATCTGGAACACGATTCAAAAGCCGCTGCAGATCTGGAACTCTGGAATCATCCACAATTTGACAGTGCCCTAATTTTTCTTCTGAATCCTAACCTTGGCGGTGCGATCATCACCGGACATGAAGTTCACCAGGGCGATCATATGCGTAGTGGTCTGATTGAACACATCTGCATTGATCCAAATGGTCCGAAATGTTATTGCGGCAATCACGGGTGTCTGGAAACTTACTGTTCTGCAAATGCCCTGAAAGCAGCTTCCGGTATGCCGGTCAAAGAATTTTTTAACCTCCTGCATCAGACACATGCTCTGAATCTCACACAAATCTGGAGAGACTATCTTGACCACCTTGCCTTTGCAATCCGTAACCTGAATCTTGTGATCGACAGTCCGGTAATCATCAGTGGATATCTTGCACCGTATTTTCTGGATGCGGATATGCAGTATCTGCTAAATAAAGTCAATGAAAGTTCTCTCTTTCAGATGACCGAAGATCAGCTTCTGGTAGGGAATCACGGACAATACACACCAGCAATCGGCGCAGCACTTTATTACATCAAGGAGTTTCTGACGCCGGTTGTGTCGTAATCATCGAGTAGGCTGACCCCCTACTCGATCTGCACTTGGCTCATCGTATACACAAACAGGACAGATATCATCTATCACTTTTTTCCCATTTTCAGGAATAAGGATATCAAATATCTGTCCTGCTTTCTTATGTTTTACCTAAACATTTTCACAGAGCTTCTACGCATCAAAATGAATCCTGCTTTCATCAAATCTGTCTTGCTGCGCTCTTTCTTCTGCCGGATATCCAAGTGGAAAGATTGCAAATGCTCTTTGATCGTCCGGAATCCCAACAATCTCTTCCACTTCTTTCATACGCTCTTCGATCGGAGCAATTCCAAGCCAGACTCCGCCAAGTCCGATCTCATCTGTCTTGAGCCATAAGTTCTCCATTGCAATACTCATATCAATATCCGCATAGCATGGAACTGCACAGTCTTTCCGATATGCTGATACGATTGCCACCGGTGCATTCGCTGTCATCCCTGCATACGGACTTGCCTTTGATAACTTTTCCAGTGTATCTTTTTTGGTAATTACATAGAATTCCCACGGCTGCTGGTTCTTTGCAGACGGCGCTGCCATTGCCGCGCGGAGGATTTCCATAATCTTTTCCTTCTCCACTGGTCTGTCCTGATATTTTCTGATACTTACACGATGAAATAAATCTGCCATTTTCTGTTCTCCTCTATTCTATCTTTTTCAGTCTCTCAACCGCATATTTGATAAATCTTTTCACCGCAGGTGATGCCTGTTTATACGATGGAACTGCAAGTCCAAGTGTGATCCTTGATGGTGGATCTACCGGAATCTTCACTACATCACAATTCCATTTTTCCGTGATCAGATTATTCATCACACTCATTCCAAGTCCCTTTTCAATCATTGCCATTGTTGCAAAATTCTCCAGTGTTGTAAAATGAATATTTGGCACAATTCCATTTCTGTCAAACAGTGAAACCACATCATCATCTCTTCCGAGTGCCGGCATTATAAAAGAATCTGTCTCACAATTAATAAGCGGATAATCTCTCTCAAAGTCCCAACAAGCTGACTGACTCCCGATGGTGTATAATTTAATCTCTCCGCTGCCTTTGTAAAACTGCCTGTATCCGCGGCATACATAAAGGCCTTGCATCTGGCACTTTCCACATCCGTTCACCCCTTGCTTTTAATCTTTATTTTAAGTAATACTATAATCATTTTACACAATTACTAGTTTTACTTTATTATATTTATATTTTAAAATAATTTCAAGAGGAAATAGAAAAGGAGATTTTATAATATGAATATTCAGATCAGAGCTTATCAGAGTAAAGACGCTGCCCTTGCAGCACAGATATGGAATGAGGTTGTCGCTGATGGAAATGCATTTCCACAGGATACTGAAATGACAGCTGACGCGGCTAACCATTTTTTCCTGGAACAGACTTATACCGGTATTGCGGAAGATACCGAAACCCATGAAATCCTTGGACTTTATATCCTGCATCCAAATAATGTTGGAAGATGTGGTCACATCTGTAATGCCAGCTATGCTGTCCGGAAAAATATCCGCGGGCTGTATATCGGTGAAAAGCTGGTTCTTGACTGTCTGAAAATGGCAAAAGAAAAACAATTTCGTATTCTGCAGTTTAACGCAGTTGTTGCTACCAACACCCACGCACTGCATCTTTATGAACGAATTGGGTTTAAAAAACTTGGCACAATTCCGGGAGGTTTCCGGATGCCGGATGGCACTTATGAAGACATTATCCCGCATTACTACCTTCTCTAAATGCCTCACCCTCTCCTCCATAACGGAGGGCGGGCGCATTCAGCTTTCGCCAAATGCGCCCTGTATTTATGATCAAACTATTTACAAAATATCTTTATAGAGACGGAGAACATTCTGATAAAAAATCTTTTCTATTTCCGATTCCTTAAGTCCTGCTTCCCGCAATGCTTTTTTCAGAAGTGGCAGATCCTCCGGTGAAGCAATTTCCAACTCTCCATCAATTCCATCAAAATCCGATCCAAGACCAATACAATCAATTCCGGCAAGATCCCTGATGTAAAGAACATGTTTTACCATATCTTCAATCCGACTTACCTCTTCTTCGCCTTCTTCCCAGTCCCTCAGGAAAGAAGAACTGTAATTGATACCAATCACACCGCCTCTTTCGTCAATTGCCTGTATCAAATCATCATTCAGATTTCGTGGATGTCCACACACTTTTTTCGCATTGGAATGACTAGCCACAAACGGTTTGGATGTATGCTCTAACACATCCCTGATTCCAGCGTCATTCAGATGTGACACATCGATGATAATTCCCAGACGTTCCATCTCTTTTACAAATGCAATTCCAGTTTCTGTCAGTCCGTATTCGTCTCCGTCAAAAAGAGTTCCCTTAAGATTTCCTTCTGTTACCTTTGCCGGAAATCCCAGCTCATTCGGGAAGTTCCATGTCAGAGTCATCATCCGGACACCCAGCCGGTAAAAGTCTCTCAGAAGCCGGATATTTCCCATGCATACGCCGCCTTCTTCCAGTGTTAAAAGCGCTGACATCTTTCCATTTTTCATGTTATCTTCTATTTCCTGATAACTTTTTACAAATGAAATTCTGTCTTTGTTCTTTTCCATCTCATTATAGAAAACATCCAAAAGACGCATCCCATATGCAAATGGATTATCTACCGTTATTTGAATGAACTCAAAAACAATCCAAACGAATAAAAAAAGAGATAGATATGATCCGCTTTTTGCTTCTGATCAATATCTATCTCTTTTTTTCAATTTTTATCTGCAATACTGGTAAATCAAAGCCATTACATCTTCCATATTCAGCGGCTTGGTCAGATGTTCATTCATTCCCACCACATGACTCTGACTGATATCATCAATAAATGCATTCGTCGTCATTGCAAATATCGGTATTGCCTGCGCATCTTCTCTGTTCATTTCCCGAATACATCATCCTCGTCGTCTCAGCTTCCTGTGTAAATGTCGAGCCTTAAAACTTTTATTTTTTTAATATTTTCATCATATGCTTCTTTGAAGGAACCTGCCCTGCAACCACCAGTTTCCCATCAATCATAACCGATGGAGCCGTCATCACACCCAGTTTTACAATCTCAACCAGATCTGTCACTCTCTCAATCTCCGTATCAATTCCAAGTTCCTCCAGACATTCTTTCACAACCGCATTCGTCTTATCACAGTTCTCGCAGCCGCTTCCAATTACTTTTATATTCATATCCCGCCTCCAGATTTAATTGTTCAGTTTCATAGGAAGTCCCACACATTCCTCCCACGCCGCCGCGATTTCTCGGATCAGTGCGATTCCGATTTTGGAAATAAAGACAAGCTGAGACTTCGGCTGTGGTTCGTAAGGCGCATAATCCCGTTTCTTTCCGACTACATCAACTTTTTCCCATCCTTCTTTTTCCACTTTAAAGAAACCCTTCACACGGAATACATCCGGTTCAATCCTTGCAAGAAAGGCTTCCAGCTTTTCCTTCTGGATCTCTCCCGTAAAATCCATGGAAAATGTTTTTGGTTTATTTTTCGATGAATTCGTAGTATCCTCACATTCTGCCCATTTATACAGCATCAGATCCATATCATAAAACGAACGGTCAATATTTCCATTCGCACTCTCTGTAATTGGGCATACCGGATTAATTTCACGCACTTTGTCTTTCACCTGTTCAATCTGCTCACTGTCCACCAGATCAACCTTTGTCAGAACCGCAAGATTGCAGTGTTTAAGCTGACGATCAATTGTCTCTGAATCCCCGATCTGATCCAGAAAATTATAACAGTCCACCAGGCAAATGCATCCTCTGAAATCATATGCCCCAGGCGCCATTACTTCTGTGGCTGCAAGAATTTCTTCTGCATTAGACGGGTCCCCGAATCCAGAACTTTCCACAAACACATATTCCAGACCTTTCTGTGCCATCTGCGTCAGTGCATCCACAAAGGATAAACGAAGGCAACTGCAAAAAATAGAGCCTCTGTTCAATTCTATCATCTGGATATCATTATTCTGAAGCACCGTTCCGTCAATGCTGATCTTTCCCAGTTCATTCTGTATTACCCCAACCTTTGTTCCTTCCATGTTTTCCAGCAGATTTCTCAAGATTGTCGTTTTCCCAGCTCCTAAGAACCCTGTCAGAAAATATAATTTAATTTTACTCATGATTCATTTTCTCCTTTTTCCGTACTACAATTGCAATTTAAAAGTCCTGCATAATCTCCCGGAATCATCAGATGCCCCACTGTCTTATAAACCTCATTCATTACGTCTATGTCCAGAGAATACTGCATCCATTTTCCTTCTTTGCGCGCCTTTACAATTCCCAGATCACACATCAGCTTCATATCATGTGATAAAGTCGGCTGTGTGATATGAAATTCTTCCAGAATCTTACATGCGCATAATTCTCCTTCGGATAGCATGTCGATGATCTTCAGACGTTTCGGATCCGACATCACTTTAAATATACGGGCATATTTTTCATAATCTATCTGCATTTTTTGTCACCTCGGGTAATGTACTACTTTGCTCCACTACTTTTGATAATATTACGGATTGCCCCGCAGCGTAGCTGCTCTCGCAATCCTCCGTCCATTCGGAATCCGCTGATTTACTTCGTAAATCGCTCCTTCCTCATGTCCGGCGGGTAGCAAATTCATATACCTTTTCGTGCAAGCACGAACGGCATATGAGTTTGCTATCCTATATTATCACATTAAACCCATACCCTACAATGATTATTCCGATACAGACAATCCCAATGAATGTTCCGAGCAGTTTTTTCTTGATCGCTTTTGACAGCATTACCATAGATGGAAGGGAAAGTGTCGTCACCGCCATCATAAATGAAAGAATCGTTCCAAGTCCTGCTCCTTTGGCAAGCAGACTTTCTGCAACCGGGATGGTTCCGAAGATATCTGCGTACATCGGAACACCTACTGCTGTTGCCAGTGGCACAGCGTACCAGGTCTGCTTTCCGAGAATGCTGCGAACAATATGCTCCGGAATCAGATTATGGATGGCTGCCCCAATGATCACTCCGACAACGATATACGGAGCTACCTTTTTGACGGTAGCCACAACCTGATTTTTCGCATAATCCATACGATCTGCCACCGTAAGTGATGGCGAATCTACTTCCACATTCGGTGCCTGCCGGATAAAATCCGCCACCTGGTCTTCCATATGCAGCTTCTCAATGATCGTCCCCCCAATAACCGCTATGACAAGTCCAACGATCACATAGGCAAATGCAATCTTCCCTCCAAAGACACTCATCAGAAGAACCAGCGATCCCAGATCCACCATCGGAGATGAGATCAGGAACGAAAAAGTAACTCCGAGCGGCAGTCCCGCGCTGGTAAAGCCCATAAAGATCGGAATCGATGAACAGGAACAGAACGGTGTCACTGTTCCAAGAAGTGCCCCGATCAGATTTGCCCAGATCCCGTGAAATCTCCCCATGATCTTTCTGCTTCTCTCTGGCGGAAAATAGCTTTGAATATAGGATATCACAAAGATCAGCACCGCAAGCAGCACAAAAATTTTGATGATATCATACAGGAAAAAGTGAAGAAATTCGCCCGGAAATCTCCCCTCTCCCAATCCGGCTTTGACAAGAAGTTTTCCAATCAGATCTTTTAGCCATTGCATTCCAAGGATCTGATTCTGAAAAAATTCCCATCCGGTTTTTATTATTTCCATTTTCTCTTCCTTCCCATAGAAATATAGAAATATTTCTATGTGTTTTTCATTTTTTAACCGGTGCAATCCATTTATCACACCGGCTTTTAACTGCATCTTACTCTTTATATAGAAATTTGTCAATATGTTTTTGATTTATTTTTCTATTTCGTTACCTTCGCATTCGGATAGATCCTCTTCATCTTCGCATCATCATAATGCACATCTGCCCACTTCTGAACTACATTCGTCGCCTGCACGCCATTTTCTCTTTCATCGTATCGCACCAGCGCCACACAGGACACCAGAATATTGCAGACCATAAATACCAGCAAGCACCAGGTCAGAATCTTTCCTGTAACTGCCGGTATTTTTTCAATCCATTTTTCCACTGGTGGAAATAAAATTTTAAACCACACAACCGCAGCGATTCCCCAGAAAAAGCAGTACAACAGATTGATACGCCCTCCCAGATTAAACGGAATCTTACTGTAATCCCAGAACACTTTTCCGAATACAAGTTCCGTAAATACACTACAAAGATACTCGTAAGCACCACCAAGCAATGTCCCTGTAAGAAACAAAAACCGGTCTCCCTTGTCCTTATACCTGTATAAAAGTGCTGTAACCAGTGCGATTGCAAGCCCCCAGACGATGCTGAATGGTCCCCAGACCACACTGCTCCTGCTCATCCATACACCAGCCGTCACACGGCAGAAAATCGTCTCCGTAATATCTCCCAGAAAAGCGCCAATCATAAAGAGCATCACGATCTTATAAAAACCGCAGCCCTTTGCGAATACCTCTTCTTCATCCGTCTCCCGAATTACTTCTTCAATCTTCTTCGCCTTTGGATACGCTTTCGTCAGACGCTTTTCCAGACTTCCTACAATCTTTCCCGCAATCCTCGCACTTAGCTTATCCATCCCGGCATCGGTTGCAATCCACCGCTCCGGATTCTTACTCTTTCCGGTAAGGAGCATAAAAGAACCAAAGATGTCAATAAAAAGTACCACAATCAGTGTCAGCAGCACAATATGCATCAAAAGCTTCGGCAGAATATGTAATAAAACCAGTGTGATCCTATTACACCATCTCACAGTCAGATAACCCAGAACACCCCAGAACAGCGAAACCGGAAGACAGATATATCCATCCAAGTTCCATTTGATGTTTGAATAATCCCACCATCTCGCCTTAAACGCTTTTTCAATCAGATGACCGCTGACCCATTCTGCCACAGTCGCATAAACAGCTGCAAAAATGAACAGCCAGACTCCACGAAGTTCCTGCAAGCCGATCGTCATCGCAATTGCCGTCAGACCATACAACACACAAAACGGTCCGTTAACCAGACCACGATTGGCAAACTTCTTCTGTTTCAAAGTTGCCGATATGGTTTCCAATACCCAGCCACCAAAAGAATAAATGAAAAAGAGCCATAGTAATTCATATCCAGTATAGTGATTCATAGTCTTCTCCTTTGTAAGTTCATGGTATCATCTTATCATGCAGACCATGAACTTACAATTGGGATTTTATCCATAAACAACTTATATAACACCAATGATCCCAAACAGAATTGCCAGATAAAATGTAAATTCTGCCGCTGCCGGTCTCAATACACCCAAAAGCAACACCAAAGACGATCAGTGACATAACAAAACCTCCCTCCTGTTATCTTATATCATAACAGGGGAAGGTAAAATCTCTGTTTATATAATCTAAACTTTTTAAACTACGTTTCTTTATTCATGCATGTTTTCATAAAACAATCTGCAATTTCACACATCTCATCCGTCCAGAACTCCGCTCCACCGTGATCTGCGCCCTCAATCAGATAAAGCTCTGCATCTTTTCCGCATGCTTTCAATTTATGATAAAGGCTTACGCTCTGCACGGTACTTACCGTCCGGTCCTTTGTTCCATGCACAATCATCACCGGTGGCAGATCAGTATCCGGCGTAATATAGCACTCTGCCGTTCCCTTCTCTCTGAGCTTAACATCTTTCCGCATATCAGCACCACCCATCACCCTTCCTTCCGGACTGTCCGGCAGATGGTGATTTATTGTACTTGGATAATAATCATCTTCTAATAGATTTACAGAACCATAATAATCAAGGATTCCTTTCACAGAAGCATCTGTGTCCGGATAAATACTTGCATTCATCGGATCATTCTCTTTTAACATTCCGGCAAATACTGCAGTATGACCTCCCGACGAACATCCACCGATGAAAATATTCTTCACATCTGCATGCCAGCTCTGCCCATTCCTCTTCATAAACCGGATTGCATTCCTCGCATCCTGGATCTGCGCCGGAAATGCAGCAATCCCTGAATGACGGTATTCACAGACTGCAACCACATATCCTTTTGCTGCCAGGCGTGCATACATCGGGCAGCTTTTATATACATCCTGCTTCATCCATGCAGATCCCTGTACAAACACCAGGCAAGGATAGAATTTTTCTGGCTCATTTCTGCTAAACGGTTCCAGAACCTGCAGATGTAATGGTACTCCATCTATCTTTGCATACTCAATATCCGGTCTGTAATAAACGCCCATTTCATTTCCTGTAGCCGAAATCCGGACTGCACCTTCTACTTTTTCTGTATATTCAGGGAATTCTTCATATATCCAGTTTTTTATTTCCATTTGTTCTACCAATCCTTTCTTTCGTCTTTTCAGTTATAATACATTCACTTTATCATCTGCTCACACGCATTTCAAGCTTAAATGCTCTCCCAAGAGCATTATTGTTTGTCTATTTATTCGTTTAATCTATACATTTCTCTATTTTTTATCTATATCTCATATTTATTGCATATATTTAAGATAATTTTATTTTTTTCAGAATTTTTATTGACATTTTGCATTTTATGAGATATTATAATATCAACAAAACAAAAGGAGGACGGACCACCAGAAACTTAATCTTAACTCCAAAGTCTAAGAAAGTAAGAGGTATGGACCAAAGGACACTTAATTTAAAACTCGGACAAATCTAATGAAAGTAAGAGGTACGGACCAAAAGGAACATAATTTAAAACCAGAACAAAATCTAATGAAAGTAAGAGGTACAGACCACCGGAAACTTAATTTAAAACCAGAACAAATCTAATGAAAGTAAGAGGTATGGACCAAAAGGAACATAATTTAAAACCAGAATAAATCTGATGAAAGCAAGAGGTACAGACCAATGGCAAGATAATTTATACAATATCAAATCAATGAGAGTAAGAGGTGTAGACCAATGGCATAATAATTATTGAAATTTACATAGAAAAAACTATTTGAGATAATAGTTTCAGATAGATAAGAAGTGAATAAGGAGGATACTCCAATGGATGGATCAAATTAAAATCCACTGTAGCTGAAAGATCAGATACAGTGGATTTTTTATGACATATTTTCTGTTCCAAAGTTCAAGAGCGCGCCTGCTGACGCGCTCAATTTCTGCTGATTCATAGTACAGCGGATTCTATGAAGTCTTCCGGTCCATATCCCATACTGCCTTACCATCATCACAGTATTCCAGATCCGGGCATTCCCCCTGTACAAAGGAATAAACCGGTTCTTTTCCTTCATATTCCTGAATGATACCATTTAATTTGGCAAGCATTTTTTCTTTATCACCCGGAAGATGTCCTCTGACTCTCACATGGATAAAGTCATGAAAACCATCATATAAAATATTTGCTCCTGCTTTTTCCGGTGCGATCCTCTCGATCAGATGATATTCTTCCCGAATTGTTTCCAGCTCATCTGCCGGAACAAAAGTACCTTGCCGTATATCTTGATACAACGGAACTTCTTTATGCAGAAACATGGAAAAATTCACTACATGCGCCGGATTGGTCCTGTTCAGGAACTGCGCCAGTGCTTCTGCATTTTCCATTCCTCTTCCTTTTCCTGCGACTCCGGTCATAATATGTGCATCATAAATCAGTCCTGCTTCATGAAGCCTGTCGATTGCCTGATATGCCTGTGCCAGATCATGATCTTTTTTCATAAATTTCAGCACATCATCCAGTCCGCTCTCGATTCCAAGATACAGATGCTTTACCTTTTTTCTAGCAAGCATTTCCAACTCTTCCTGGCTTTTATGTAAAACACTCGTAACAGTCGCATCCATATTAATCCCTTCACATTCCGGGAAGTAATATGCGATCAGATCCAGAATCTCATACAATTTTTCTGTCTTCAGACCAAATGCATTACCATCCCCCAGAAAGATCTTCTTCGGCTTCCCATGCAGTTCCCGCACTCTCTTTAGTTCCGCTTCAATCTGTTCCATCGGAAGTTCCCGATACTTCAGATGCCGGAATAAATTACAGAATTTACACTGATTATATGAGCATCCAACCATAACCGGAAGCATGAAAGAGCTTCTTTCCATCGGGGCCCGGCAAATCTGTCCTTCGTAATCCATATGTCACACTCCTATGCTTCTACATAATAGACATAATTTTCTTTTCTTGGTTTTGCTGCAGGAAGTTCTGCTGCCGCATATCCAAGTACGCAATGACCGATTCCTTCATAGTCTCCTTCGATTCCCCATTTTTTCAGAAGAGCCTTTCCTTCCTCGGATTCAAATTCTTCTTTTGCCCGGTGGATCCAGCAGCTTCCGATTTCAAGCGAATGCGCTGCATTCATCAGATTTCCCATCACAAGACTTCCATCATAAAGATATGTCGGTCTTGCCTTATCTGCAAGTACAATAAGAACTACCGGTGCACCATAAAACGGATCTGTATCGGTTCCCATAATTTTTGCATTCATTGCTGAAAGCTGATCTCTTGTTGCTTTATCCGTCACTGCCACGATGATCGGTGACTGCATTCCCATTCCCGTTGCCGCATAAGTTCCGGCCTCAATGATCGTATCCAGATCCTCTTTTCTGATCATATCCGGTTTGTATCCACGGACACTTCTGCGTTCTTCCATATTTTTGATTACTTCATTCATAAATTTTCAGCTCCTTTCAAATCTGCTTCTATTGTAGCACGATTTGAAAGGAGCTGTATGTATCTTATTTATTAAATTTTTATATCTGGCTTATTTTTCTTCGCCCCATACTTCTTCCGCGATTTCTTTTACCAGTGCAAGCTTCTTCCACTGTTCTTCTTCTGTCAGTTTATTTCCGATTTCACAGGAAGCAAATCCACACTGTGGACTCAAATACAGTCTGTCGAGCGGGACATATTTCGCTGCTTCATGGATTCTCTTAATTACGTCTTCTTTATCTTCCAGCTTTGGTGACTTGGTTGTGATCAGACCGAGAACCACTTTTTTATCACCACTTACACTCTTCAACGGCTCAAATCCACCAGAACGTGCATCATCAAATTCCAGATAATATGCACTTACATTTTCACGGGCGAATAAAGCTTCTGCCACACGGTCATATGCACCACTGCTTGCATAAGTAGAATGGAAATTTCCACGGCATACATGAGTGTTGATCACCAGATCCTCCGGCGCTCCCTCAATTGCACGGTTATTGATAGCAAGAAGCTGTTCCATGATTTTCTGAAGTCCGGCTTCATCGGTTCCGAAAATTGCTGCAGCATGTGGATCTACACACATTCCCCATGAACAGTCATCCAACTGAATGCTTCTACAGCCCGCATCATACAGGTCACGAATAACTTTCTTATATCCATTTGCGATATCTTCTGCCAGTTCTTCCACATCCGGATAATACTGATTGGTATTCGGAAGGGACATTGGCATAATAAACTGTTCCAGGAACTGTGCCGGTGCCGGAATCGTCTGCTTTGCTACTGTATTTTCATCTTCCAGTGCCTTTACAAATTTAAAATGTTCTACAAATGGATGCTGATCTACGGAAATTTTTCCAGTCAAATAAGTATCATCGATCATTGCAGCTTCACCGTGGAACGGAAGTCCGGTCTTAGTCGGCTCATGTCCTACCCCGTTAAATCCCCACATGAAATCAAGATGCCAGGTTGCTCTTCTGAACTCGCCGTCTGTGATCACATGATATCCGGCTTTTTTCTGCTTCTCTACCAGGTCTAAAATTGCAGCATCCTCTACTTTTGTCAGTTCTTCTTTTGAAATCTTTCCTTCTTCAAAATCTCTTCTTGCTCTTTTCAGTGTTTCCGGTCTTAAAAAACTTCCTACATAATCATAACGAAATGGTGTATTTTTACTCATAATATAGCTCTCCTTTTCTCTTTCGTACTGTCTGTCTTTTATGTTTGAAAGTATAGCAGAGTATTCTGCATCTGAAAAATACAAAAAAAATGCAGTTTGCCATAGTTTAAAACTATAGCAATATCAAAAAAATGTTACACGCTCCCTACTTCCATGCTACAATATTACCAGGATATCTGGCCAGAAGTATTTTCCGCTAAGATACATTTTCCAGATACTTTTCTGATATCCCAAACCCAAAAACAATATTCTTTATAGAAAGTGAAAAATATGACTCTTCAACAATTAAAATACGTCGTAACTGTTGCTGAAACAGGAACAATTACCGAAGCCGCAAATCGTCTTTATATTTCCCAGCCAAGCCTGACAAACGCAATCCGTGAACTGGAAAAAGAAATGAAGATTACCATTTTTCTCCGGACTAATAAAGGGATCATCCTTTCAAAAGAAGGCGAAGATTTCTTAGGATACGCCAGACAAGTGCTGGAACAGGCCGCTATTCTCGAAGATAAATACAAAGGAACTTCCGGCGGGAAAAAGAAATTCTGTGTATCCACGCAACACTATTCTTTCGCTGTCAATGCCTTTGTCGATCTGATCAAAACCTACGGACAGGATGAATATGATTTCAGTCTCCGCGAAACCCAGACATACGAAATCATCGAAGATGTAGCAAAAATGCGCAGCGAGATTGGAATTCTTTTCTTAAATAATTTTAATGAAACGGTTCTGGAAAAAATTTTAAAATCCAACGGGCTTATTTTTCATCAACTGTTTGTTGCAAAACCACATGTATTTATCAGCAGACGTCACCCTCTCGCCAATCACAAAATAATCACCAATGAAGAACTGGACGATTATCCATATCTTTCCTTTGAACAGGGTGAACACAATTCCTTTTATTTTTCAGAAGAAATCTTTTCTGTATCTGAACGCAAGAAAAATATCCGTGTACGGGATCGTGCCACCTTATTTAATCTTCTGATCGGGCTAAATGGCTACACAGTATGCAGTGGTGTAATTGACAAAAAGTTGAATGGAAAAGATATCATTGCCGTTCCTCTTGCTGACGAAAGTGATATGCGGATTGGGTATATTACACATAAAAAAAGGATGTTAAGCAGATTAGGGACAACTTATCTGGATGCCTTGAAAAAATATCTGCAATAAAAAACTTCTGGAAGCAGTTTTCCTGTTTCCAGAAGTTTTTGTTTTAAAACAAACATACAATTCCATGCACAATAAATGCAGCAACCCATGCAATCACGCACTGAAAGATCACAACACCGATCGCCCATTTACCACCAAGTTCTCTTTTAATAGAAGCAATCGCTGCCACACACGGTGTATACAAAAGACAGAAAATTAAAAGTGCTGCTGCACCGGCTGTATTTATCACCGCTGTCAGTGCTGCTGTTGACCCAAACAAAATCGAAAGAGTGGAGACAACACTCTCTTTTGCCATAAATCCGGAAATCAGTGCCGTTGATATTCTCCAATCACCGAATCCAAGTGGAATGAATACAGGTGCGATCATACCTGCTACCGTTGCAAGGATACTTGCCTGTGAATCTGTCACCATATTCAGATGCAGATCAAAGCTCTGCAGGAACCAGATCACGATCGTTGCACCAAAAATAACGGTAAATGCTCTCTGCAGGAAGTCCTTTGCTTTTTCCCAGAGAAGCTGACCAACATTTTTTGCTCCCGGCATACGATAATTCGGAAGCTCCATAACAAACGGAACAGGTTCTCCTTTGAACATCGTCCCTTTCATTGCAAGTGCAGTAAGGATTCCCATCAGGATTCCAAAGAAATAGAGACCAATCATTACAATTGCACCCTTCCCCGGGAAAAACGCCGCTGTAAAGAATGCATAGATCGGAAGTTTTGCTGAACAACTCATAAACGGAGTCAGCATAATCGTCATTTTACGATCACGCTCTGAAGAAAGTGTCCGGCTCGCCATAACTCCCGGTACTGTACATCCAAATCCGATCAGCATCGGTACAATACTTCTTCCGGAAAGACCAATCTTTCGCAAAAGTTTATCCATAATAAACGCAACCCTTGCCATATATCCACTGTCCTCCAGCATCGAAAGGAAAAAGAACAGTGTAACAATGATCGGCAGGAAACTCAGCACGCTTCCAACCCCCTGAAAGATTCCATCTACGATCAGTGACTTTAATACGCCATTGACTCCTGCCGCATCCAGTGCCTGACTGCAGGCTACAATCACCTGGTCAATTCCCTGTTGCAGAAGATCCTGCAAAAATGCTCCGATCACATTAAATGTGAGCCAGAATACCAGTCCCATAATTGCGATAAATGCCGGAATCCCGGTATATTTTCCTGTCAGAACCTGATCAATCTTCCTGCTTCGCACCCGCTCCCTGCTCTCATGTGACTTTAAGACCGTATCTTCACAGGCACGCTGGATATAGTTAAAACGCATTCCCGCTACTGCCGATGAACGGTCTACCTTGCATTCTTCTTCCATCTGCAGATTGATATGTTCCAGAAGTTCCTTTTCATTCTGGCTCAGCTTTAATTTTTCCAGGACAAGCTCATCATTCTCTGCCAGTTTGCTTGCTGCAAATCTGACCGGGATCCCTGCTTCCTTTGCATGATCTTCAATCAGATGCATGATCGCATGAATGCATCTGTGAACCGCACTTTCCTGACCTTCAGCAGAGCAGAAATCCACTTCCTCCGGTGCTTCCTGATATTTTGCGACATGCAGTGCATGTTCTACCAGTTCCGCAATTCCTTCTCCCTTTGCTGCCGAGATTGGTACAACCGGTACTCCGAGAAATGCTTCCAGCTCATTCACACGCACAGAACCTCCGTTCACACGCATCTCATCCATCATATTCAGCGCAACAACCATTGGGATCTCAAGTTCCATAAGCTGCATCGTCAGATACATATTCCGTTCAATATTGGTTGCATCTACAATATTGATGATTCCTTTCGGTTTATCCTGAAGCAGAAATTCTCTTGTAACAATTTCCTCACTGCTATACGGAGACATAGAATAAATTCCCGGAAGATCGGTAATACGGGTATTGGGATGCTCCTTGATCACACCGTCTTTTCTGTCAACCGTAACACCTGGGAAATTTCCCACATGCTGATTCGATCCGGTCAGCTGGTTGAACAGCGTTGTTTTTCCACAATTCTGATTTCCAACCAATGCAAACGTAAGTGTCGTATTCTCCGGTAACGGATGCTCTGTTTTCTTCTCATGAAAAATGCCTGCTTCTCCATACCCCGGATGCTGTGCATCTCCTAACGGTTGTCTGCCTTCCTTCTTCTTATAATGTGGCTCATGGGCCGGCGTAATTTCAATCTGTCCGGCATCCTCCAGACGGATCGTAAGTTCATAACCATGGATCCTGATCTCAACCGGATCCCCCATCGGCGCATACTTTACAATCGTTACTTCTGTTCCCTGGATCAATCCCATATCCAGAAAATGCTGCCTGAGTGCACCATTTCCTCCTACGGAAAGAATCGTAGCTGTCTTTCCGACTTGTAATTCTTTTAATGTCATTCCTTCAAACGTTCCAAAACAAGCTTCTTTCACCCTTTCGTCCTCATATAACGGAACATTTCTTCCACCTAAAATGATCTCCCCTGTTTCTTTTGCTCTCTTTAATGGACTGGTATATCCTATATCAAATGGTACATGACGAAGTCCTTCTCTTGTCATAAATGCAAGTTCTCTTCCATATTCATTCAACTCTATATCTGAACTTCCCTGAATTCTATGTACTTTATTCCAGTCAGTTTCTCCATGCCGGATCAAATATAACTTCAAAACATTTTACCTCCAATTTAACAATAGCATACCTTATTTTTTTGATTGAGTCTAGTCCCTCTTCATTGTGCATTTTTTCACTAAAATATAAAAAACTATGGATTTTTTATCGAACTTTGCTATACTAAGATTATACATATAAACTGAAATTTTAGGAGAGAAAAATTATGAACATTCATGTTGGAGACGAGATTGAATTAACAGAACAAGTAGTTCCAGAAAACACTGCAAAGGAATGGGGAAGTGGAAGCCTTCCTGTTTATGCAACACCTGCTATGATCTTATTAATTGAGAAAACCGCTGTTAAATTATTAGATGGCAAACTTGAAGAAGGTCAGACAAGTGTTGGAACAAATTTAAACATTGCACATGTTTCCGCAACACCAGTCAATGGAACGATCAAATGTCACTGCTCATTATCTGAGATTGACCGCAAACGTCTGGTATTCCATATCGAAGTAACTGATAACAAAGGACGTGTTGGAATCGGTACTCATGAAAGATTCATCGTTGCTGATGAACCATTTATGGAAAAAGCTGCTAAGAAATTAGAAGATTAATTTTTAACTCTATGTACAAAAAAAATGGTGTCAGGATTTAATCCCGACACCATTTTTATTATATTTTTATCTGCTTGTTCCCTTTAAGATTGGGGAAATCTTCTTATAAATAAAGAATGTAATCACTACACTGCACATTCCTTTGATAAATGTGAATGGCATATTAAACCAGATCAGTGCATCCCATAATGTCTTCACGTTCTTGTTGATCGCCTGATATGCACCAAGAATCGCCTGCATTGGCATGAAGTTTGTGTATACTGGATATACAACAAAGTAGTTTGAAAATACGCTGACGACTGACATAAGGACTGCCCCTGCTAATGCTCCGATCATTGCACTCTTCTGTGTTTTCTTTTTCTTATAAATTCTTTAATATGTCGGACTG
>ENA-OROZ01001264-OROZ01001264.1-human-gut-metagenome-genome-assembly--contig:-NODE-1264-length-24039-cov-23.634548_pt1 | contig 24039 bp, 21 predicted proteins | sample MGYA00242138_ERZ509066 | MGnify/ENA primary metagenome ERZ509066 (study PRJEB26280, sample SAMEA2338691) | human gut metagenome | biome: human gut; feature: human-associated habitat; material: faeces... | reverse complement strand
GTGACGTTCTGGTGTCTGTTGCCTCTCCAGAGCTGTACTGGCCGGATCCGGTCTGCGCCTTCGTGATCTTGATTGTACATCTGCCCGCCTGGGCTTTTGCCAGGAGCGCTTTTCCTTTTGTGGTCAGTTTACTTGGATTCCAAATAAGCATTGATTTATTCCTCCTTTATGACTGTTGTTGTCTGATAGTCGATGTTCGCTCTCATGGCTGCTCTTTCGCTTTGTGAGAGGTCTGCTTTGCCGGTTTCTGCATTCAGCGCGTGGGCGCTTTCCTCTGATGCATTGGCTGGCCCGACATCGATGGTGCCGGATGCCTCCGTAGCTGCCTGGTTATCATTCAGGACGTATGTGTTTCCTTCGGTGCCGGTCGCGTTTGCCACGAATGTTCCGGCTGTGGTTTCTGCAGATCCGCTTGTGGTGTTCAGAGCGTAGGTCTCTGATACCGGTGCGGCCACTGCTGCCACGTTCATTCCTTCGGTTGCGTCTGTATCTGATATCGCATGGTTGCTGACGGTGCATTCATTGATTGCGGTTATGTGAGTGGCCATGGTTGCTGCTGAGTGCAGCTCCCTGATCACGGTCACTCTCCGGATGTGGGACTTTGAATTCTTGACATTCTTAATTACCGCGGTCAGCTCATCGATGATGTTCTTTGTCATCACCGCTTCGGTCTCCACATCGAATGTGTTTGCTTCGATAGGCGGCTCGGTAAAATCGAACCACTCTATCAGCCTGGCATCGCCTCCGAACACTGAGGCGATCAGTTCCTCTGTCGCTTTAACGGTTCCGGCTTGCGTGTACCATTTCAGCGTATTCTTGATGATCGAGCGCTTGGTCTCGATGTCTGCACTCTGGTCGTAGTACATGGCGCGCATTTCTACGGCCATGTAGTCCAGTGTGGATTCTGCCAGGTGATCAATGTCGCAGGAGCTGCCGTCGCCTGCTGCTTTTTCCAGCATTCGTATGATTGCCATGTGCAGTGCGTAGCTTATGCTCTTAAATTCCGGGCTTGTTTCGTCCGGCCAGAGATCTGCGAGCTCTCCGTTTCTAATATCAATCATCCTCAACACCTCCGTATGTCACGCTTCTGTTTACCAGATGCGCGATGGAAGTGCCGCCGATCTTCTGGAAGACCGGACTCTTGATTTCTACTCTCTTTGCTCCTGCAGCAGTGATTCTTTTAATCAGCTCAGAGCTGTTGATGTCGCGGCCGATCTTGGACTGCTGCCATGTTACGAAGTCATCGACTGCCTTGCTTACTTCTCCCTGGATCGTTACTACGGATCCGGAATCTGAAGAATTAATGTAGTAGGTCAACTCGATATTGTAGTTCACTGCGGTCGGTGCCTTGACCACGACCTTGTCGGTCAGCGGCCGGATGTTCGGATCTGTGATGTACTTGGTCAGCCCGGTGATCATCTCCTGACTTGGGATTCCGTCGTCCATTAGGAATACGATATCTACTTCTCCTGGGTTGTCACTTGAAACCTTGACGTCTGCGATGGTGCTGTTGTACGTCTTTACCCAGTAGATATAGGCTTCCTCGGTTCCGGCTGTCGAATAGCGGGACGGTGCGATGTAGATTCTGTCCTTCAGGGATTCATCGCTTTCCGGATCCGCGCCGCCATCTGTTTCCGTGATGTTGATCACGCTCTCTATGTACGGGATCGGATCCACGAGTGTCTGGATGGCTCCCTCATGGATTCCATTCAGATCTACGCCGGTCTCGATGGAAGTGCAGGCCACGTCGACTGTGGTCTCTCCTGCTTTAATCTCTGCATACTCATCGGTCGTGAAGTATGCCTCGCCATCCGTGACTCTGGTTCCGGCCGGGATTGCTATCGCTCCGGTCTGCGCCTCTGAAAGTGTGAAGCGCATCGTCACGGTCGCTGGCTTGGCAGCAGTTCTCTCGATACCCTTGAGTGCTGCCAGATTGTCCAGGAAGGCTCCGAATGCGTACTTGAGAAGGTTCTGCTTTCCGGCTCTATCAACGTACATGTACATCTGGTAAATCTGCACGCTGCAGGCGTATAAGATCAGGGCGATTGGTTCGCCTCTGTCCAGCACGGTTTCTTCTCCGGTTTCCTCCATGTATTTGTCCTGGTAGTCCTGGAGCATCTGCTTCTGGATTCCATCCAGGTTGATGTCGTCATCGATGAAGCTGACGTCCGGGAGTCTCTCGATCTGTTCGATTGCCATGCTCTTTTACCTCCTTCCTAAGTAAATATCTAGCTCCAGCACGCCTTCTTCGTCCTGGGTTCCTTTTATGTCCTGAAGCTCCAGGCTTGGTATGTATTCGTCCATCGCCTCAGCGAGCTCCACTGTGATCATGTTGATTGCGTCCGGCCCTGGCATGTCAATGAAGATCTGTATCCCCGGCTTCCAGGGATCGATCCTTTTCTTGTGATCATCATCGCTTCGATGATGTCGTTGGCCAGTTCCAATTCATCCGGTTCGATGGAACCGTCCGCGTCTTTGATCTGGTTAATTCTTATAAAAGCCACTTAGATTCCCTCCCTTATGAATATTCCATAAATGTGACGTCGATCTTGGCTTTCACAAGCTCGCCTTTGTTATAGATCGCGTCCCAGGTCTCCGATGTTGCTGTGATTGCCATTTTATTGGAGCCCATGATTTTGCCTCCGATGACGAGGTATTCCACCTGGCCGCTCCGGTTGGCTTTCCGGATCTTCTCGACCGTGCTTCTTGGTTTCACGCCATGCTCTGCAGATAGCGTGATGGTAAGAGTGACGCCCATTGTATCCGGACCGCTAAATTCCCCACGCGGCACGTTCTGAAGGATGTTGTGCTTCGTCCATCTGGAGTCCTGCGATACCTTGATATCTTTAGCTGTCAGGATCTTCTTGCTATTGACCTCGAATATCAGATCTGTGCCCCAGCAGCCGAGTGTTCCTTTTGCTTTTGCACGGTTCTTTGATTCATCGGTCTTCTTCTTGGTGTCTGTTTTCTTTTTGCTGTTAGCTTTTTTCGTCTTGGGCTTTTTGGCCGCTTTTTTCTTGGCCGCGATGCTGGCCACGGTCTTCTTTTTCTCTGCGACCGTTCTCAGGTATTGGCCATACGACCAGCCCCATCTGCCTTTGTACTTTACGTGGTACCATCCGCCTTGCTTTTTTCCGTCTCCGGATACTGTGGTTCCGTATGGCATTGCTGTCAGGATGGTTCCGTTCGGCTTGCTTCGCACGCGGAGCCCCGACCTCGCTGTGACTTTGTATGTCGCCATCTGAATACCTCCTATCCTTTGATGTGATTGATGATTTCGGCCACGGTGATGCTTCCGATCTTTGTGACCAGCGTGATCCTTGAAGCGTCGAGAGTGATTGCTGGTGCATGAATCTGCAGTGAGCTTCCTGAATACTGCAGGAAGGCTTCACCGATTGCCTGCGCCAGGTCTTTTCTGTATACGCCTTTGCCGCTGACCGGTGGTCTGTGGCTGCTGTTCCAGTATGTTCCGGCCACGATTCCCATCGCGGATCCGTTGGAAAGATGAACGACCAGCACGCTGGCTCCGACCTTCGGCATCTTGTATTCATCGTTAAATGTTAAATAAGGGAGGTCGTCGGTCACGGAATTATCGAGATCCGGATATGTGACCTTGACCATCCCGCTTCCGTAATCAACGGACGAGACCTTCCCGATTCTGATGGTTCTGTCTGCCATGATTTACCTCCTAGTCAAATGTTCCCTCGTCTACCCATCCGTAAACGTTCGACGAGCGTCGCTCCTCTCGTGGGAGCGTGGATTGAAATTTTCCAGGAACCGGTTTGTAATCTTTGTGATCATCGTCGCTCCTCTCGTGGGAGCGTGGATTGAAATGTATCCGGTTGCTCCGGTCTTTGGATCCGTGCACTGTCGCTCCTCTCGTGGGAGCGTGGATTGAAATGATCATGCTCTGTTCGCCTCCAGTGTGATTGAAGTCGCTCCTCTCGTGGGAGCGTGGATTGAAATGGCCATCATCTTTCTGATGGCCTCGATCTGCTCTGTCGCTCCTCTCGTGGGAGCGTGGATTGAAATATCTGATGCAGGTGCGCTGCTTGCCTCGGTGCCCGTCGCTCCTCTCGTGGGAGCGTGGATTGAAATTTAATAATTCGATAAATCTTTCCTTGTTGGTCATCTGAGTCGCTCCTCTCGTGGGAGCGTGGATTGAAATGCCCATGATAGCTGTCTTAGCAGCAGCCTCTACCGTCGCTCCTCTCGTGGGAGCGTGGATTGAAATTTACCCCAGTCATAAATAGTGCTATCAGGAATACCGTCGCTCCTCTCGTGGGAGCGTGGATTGAAATCCTTTTGCCTCCGCAAGACATAACATCAGAAGCATTGTCGCTCCTCTCGTGGGAGCGTGGATTGAAATCTACGAGCCTGTCAAAAAAGGGCGGTCTGTGGTGTCGCTCCTCTCGTGGGAGCGTGGATTGAAATAAAGAGAATCAAGCCGACCTGGCGAGCCTGTCTGGTCGCTCCTCTCGTGGGAGCGTGGATTGAAATTTCGGTAGGTCTTGCTTCTGCCATAGTGTAGTACCGTCGCTCCTCTCGTGGGAGCGTGGATTGAAATAAATCCAACATGCCCTGTTCGGGGTTTTACTTGGTCGCTCCTCTCGTGGGAGCGTGGATTGAAATGTAGAAGTAATGCTGGTCATATGATGCAAGTATGTCGCTCCTCTCGTGGGAGCGTGGATTGAAATACATTACAGTGGCTGGAGTCCCAAAAGATGGAGTGTATTGTCGCTCCTCTCGTGGGAGCGTGGATTGAAATTTACCCCAATCATAAATAGTACTATCAGGAATAGTCGCTCCTCTCGTGGGAGCGTGGATTGAAATTTTGAAGCTATGTACCGGTGCTTACCTTTGAGGTCAGTCGCTCCTCTCGTGGGAGCGTGGATTGAAATGTACACAGCTACCATGAGGACGAGCATATCACACCGTCGCTCCTCTCGTGGGAGCGTGGATTGAAATGTAATATCATTGTAACAATTCGCAACGTGTAACGTCGCTCCTCTCGTGGGAGCGTGGATTGAAATATCAATGAATAGGACAAGACCGAAGCAGATAGTGTCGCTCCTCTCGTGGGAGCGTGGATTGAAATATCAGCATCAATAGCCTCTTTTCGATTAGTAAAAGTCGCTCCTCTCGTGGGAGCGTGGATTGAAATGATATAGTCGGTAGCTGAGTAGCAAGTAGAGCTACACCGGTCGCTCCTCTCGTGGGAGCGTGGATTGAAATAAAAAGAAGGTATGAGCAAGGAGGATGCTGAAAAAGTCGCTCCTCTCGTGGGAGCGTGGATTGAAATGCTGTACCCTGTCAGTGATTGTGATTGTGTAATGTCGCTCCTCTCGTGGGAGCGTGGATTGAAATTCATATATGCACAGCGGCCTGATGCTGTTGCATGGTCGCTCCTCTCGTGGGAGCGTGGATTGAAATATTTACCTCCTTATAATAATTTACCTGAATTCAGTCGCTCCTCTCGTGGGAGCGTGGATTGAAATTGATAGTGGATCAAAATTAAGTAGTTTAAGAGTGTCGCTCCTCTCGTGGGAGCGTGGATTGAAATTGTACTAAGTACAATTGGAAGAGATGAGCCTTATGTCGCTCCTCTCGTGGGAGCGTGGATTGAAATTTTTGATGTTCGAAATGTAGGTATAATTTTAAAACGTCGCTCCTCTCGTGGGAGCGTGGATTGAAATTCGTATCTCTTGAAGCTGATGAAACAGGATGCCGTCGCTCCTCTCGTGGGAGCGTGGATTGAAATATCTTTGAATAGTCGCTGCTTGCTGTGTAGGCTTTGTCGCTCCTCTCGTGGGAGCGTGGATTGAAATTGCAATTCTTCGATCTGCGCCTTGAACTTGTCATGTCGCTCCTCTCGTGGGAGCGTGGATTGAAATAATTTTATATCTCATATATTTACACCTCTTTAAGTCGCTCCTCTCGTGGGAGCGTGGATTGAAATCGGACATAACGCACAAAAATTTAATTGTATGTTGTCGCTCCTCTCGTGGGAGCGTGGATTGAAATAACAACATTACAGCACTGCGATATAGAAGCATTGGTCGCTCCTCTCGTGGGAGCGTGGATTGAAATCTTGTTAGCAGGGCACTACGAAATGGCTACTATGGTCGCTCCTCTCGTGGGAGCGTGGATTGAAATCCTTGCATAAGGTTTGAAAATCAGATAATGCTGTGGTCGCTCCTCTCGTGGGAGCGTGGATTGAAATTTAATCAGGGTGGCAAGGTAACAAGCCACTTTGGTCGCTCCTCTCGTGGGAGCGTGGATTGAAATTCAAATATTCTTCATCATACAGCCATTCATCAGTGTCGCTCCTCTCGTGGGAGCGTGGATTGAAATATAGCCACCATGCCGGTCTCGTCTGATGTCATAGTCGCTCCTCTCGTGGGAGCGTGGATTGAAATAATGTACGACTTAAACTCATCTGGAATATAATTGTCGCTCCTCTCGTGGGAGCGTGGATTGAAATTCTTTAGCTGTTCCCACTGTTCCGGCGTTATGTGTCGCTCCTCTCGTGGGAGCGTGTATTGAAATCAGTGTCACCTCAAAGGTGTAGTCCCCGGTGAAGTCGCTCCTCTCGTGGGAGCGTGGATTGAAATATGGCATAAAAGCCGTCACAAAGTCCGTTGGAAATGGTCGCTCCTCTCGTGGGAGCGTGGATTGAAATTGAAGAACCTGAATACGAACGATTGTGTAATATGGTCGCTCCTCTCGTGGGAACGTGGATTGAAATTCTGCAAGGTTAGTGGCTGTGCCTGTACCTGCCGTCGTTCCTCTCGTGGGAGTGTGAATTGAAATATCAGCATATGAATCTATACACAATCATAATATGCTGCGTTATTGTAGAATTAGTAGTTAAGTCTATTTTTATAGCAATAACGTTGCTTATCAATAATACAATAGATAAATATTGTTGCAAACCAGTAAATAGCAGGTATAATATAGAGTAACATATTAACAGGGAGGCATATTCATTGGGCATTTACGTTAATCCGACAGGAAGATCGTTTGAGCTTGCGATAAATTCAGAGATTTTTGTTGACAAAAGCGGTCTGATTAAAGAAACGAATAAGTGTATAAATACATTACAAAGGTATATGTGTGTAAGCCGTCCAAGGCGATTCGGAAAGTCAATGGCCATGGATATGCTTTCAGCATATTATGGTCGAAAGACTGATGCAGAAAATTTATTTAAAGGCCTTAAAATAAGTCATGATGAGTCGTATGACAGACATATTAACAAGTATGATGTACTCAAAATTAATATGCAGGACTTTTTGAGTGTTACACACAGTGTTGATGATATGCTTAAAATGTTGTGCGAATACATTACGGATGATTTTTCAATAGAGTGTAAGGATATTATTTTTCGGGACAAGTCAAATATTGTGAGAGTAATGCAGGATGTTTTTATGTCTACAGGCAGGCCGTTTGTGATTCTTATTGATGAATGGGATTGTCTGTTTAGAGAATTTACGCAGGATAAAGAAGCGCAGAAGAAATACCTTGATTTTTTGAGAGGCTGGCTTAAGGATAAAGACTATATAGCGCTTGCATACATGACAGGTATACTGCCGATTAAAAAATATGGTTCACATTCTGCTCTTAATATGTTCACGGAATATTCCATGACAGATATGGGAGCTTTGGCAGAGTACTTTGGCTTTACAGATGATGAGGTCAGAGAATTGTGTGACAGATATGATATGGACTTTGAAGAGGCAAGGGCATGGTACAATGGATATAAGCTCGTGTCCCATAGCAAATATGGAGTAAAGAAATATGCGATGTACAGTCCGAAGTCTGTAGTAGAAGCCATGCTAAAGCATAAATTTGGTACTTATTGGAATCAGACTGAAACTTACGAGGCTCTCAAGGTTTATATTCAAATGAATATGGATGGTCTAAAAGATGCCGTGATTAAAATGCTTGCCGGTGAAAGTGAGAAAATAAATACAGGCACATTTGAAAATGACATGACATCATTTGCCACAAAGGATGATGTGCTTACACTTTTAGTACATCTTGGCTACCTGACATATGATAGTGAGACGGAAGAGGTTTCAATTCCAAATCGAGAGGTGTCAAAGGAATATCTTAATGCAATTAGTACAATGGATTGGGATGAAGTATCAAAATCAATAAAAGCATCACAAAAATTGCTTGAGAGTTTGTGGAATATGAATGGTGCTGCGGTTGCTGACGGAATTGATAAGGCACATAATGAGATATCTATTTTACGGTATAATGATGAGAATTCTTTAAGCTGTACAATTAATTTGGCATTTTATTCGGCCAGGGAGTATTACTCAATAGTTCGTGAATTACCAACAGGAAAAGGCTTTGCTGATGTATGCTTTATTCCAAGAGTGAGTCATTTGGATAAGCCGGCAGTTGTTATTGAATTGAAATATGATAAGAATGTTGATGGCGCCATTTCACAGATAAAGTCGAGACAGTATGTGGAAGCCTTGAAGGATTATAAGGGTAATTTGCTTCTTGTTGGAATAAATTACGATAAAAAGACAAAAGAACATCAATGTGTGATTGAAAAATGGAAGCTGTAAAGGTGAAATTAGCAGGGAGTATAGCAACAATTAATGCTATACTCCCTGCTATTATATTTTTGGTTGCAAGAATTTAGTTTATGCTATAAAATATTTATAACTGTATGCAGATATTTAATAATCACAATATCTGTCTGTATAATAAAATACGCATAAAGAGGACGAAAGAATGATCAACAAATTAGTAGACAAAATCAAGAAAACAAACGCACCTATCGTAGTAGGTCTCGACCCGATGCTTTCATATGTGCCTGAGCACATCACAAAGAAGGCATTTGATGAGCTTGGAGAGACACCGGCCGGTGCAGCGGAGGCTATCTGGCAGTACAACAAGGCTATTGTGGATGCCACATATGACCTGATTCCTGCGGTAAAGCCACAGATTGCCATGTATGAGCAGTTTGGAGTGGAGGGTCTTAAGGCATTCCAGAAGACAGTGGATTACTGTCACGAGAAGGATCTCGTGGTTATCGGAGATGTAAAGCGTGGAGATATCGGCTCAACATCGGCTGCATACGCCACAGGACATCTCGGAAAGGTACAGATCGGCAGCAAGAGCTATTCTACCTTTGATGAGGATTTTGCCACTGTCAATCCATACCTTGGAACAGACGGTATCAAGCCATTCGTAGATGTATGCAAGGAGGAGAAGAAGGGTATCTTCATTCTTGTAAAGACATCTAATCCATCAAGTGGAGAGTTCCAGGACCGTATGATTGACGGACGCCCATTATATGAGTGGGTAGGCGAGAAGGTTGCAGAGTGGGGAGCTGACTGCATGGGTGATTCATACAGCTATGTAGGTGCGGTTGTTGGCGCAACATACCCTGAGCAGGGTAAGATTCTTCGTAAGGTAATGCCAAAGAGCTTCATCCTCGTACCGGGCTACGGCGCACAGGGAGGCAAGGGCGCAGACCTTGTTCATTTCTTCAATGAGGACGGACTTGGTGCAATTGTCAATTCATCACGTGGAATCATCTGCGCATACAAGCAGGATAAGTACAAGGATATGGGTATCACAGCAGAGAATTTTGCAGATGCATCACGCAAGGCTGTTGAGGATATGATTGAGGATATCTCAGGAGCACTTGCAAATCGTTAATAAGTTATTCAGAAAGCTTAAATATATTAACAAACGAAACCAGGGAGATAAAATGGCAGAGAAATTTGAGGAGATTGCAGTTGTAGTTGACCAGAGCTCACTTGGCAATGGCATCTACGACATCACACTTAAGACAGACAAAATTGCAAAGGCAGCAAAGGCGGGACAGTTTGTATCGGTTTACTCAAACGACAAGAGTAAGCTGCTTCCGCGTCCGATAAGCCTTTGTGGCATAAACAGAGATGATGACACCATCCGTCTTGTGTACCGTGTGACAGGTGAAGGCACGGGAACAGAGGAATTTTCAAAGCTTGTCAGGGGCGATAAGGTAAGGATTTTAGGACCTCTTGGAAACGGCTTTACAGTACAGCCGGGAAAGAAGGCATTTCTTATCGGCGGAGGAATCGGAGTGCCGCCTATGCTGCAGCTTGCCAAGGATATAAATGCAGGCATTGTGCAGACATCAGGTGAAGAAAAAAATTCGGGACAGGCAGCAATGGAAGGTGCAGAAATTAAAACAGCAGTATGCGATATGAACATCGTCATGGGCTATCGCGATGAGAATACCTTCCTGCTCGATGAGTTTAAGGAACAGGCAGCTTCCTTTGTAGCTACAGAGGACGGCAGTGTCGGCACAAAGGGTAATGTCATTGATGCAATAAAGGAGAATGCTCTTGAGGCAGACGTGATTTATGCATGTGGACCTATGCCTATGCTTCGTGCACTCAAGGCTTACGCTGCAGAGCATGATATGGACTGCTTTGTATCAATGGAGGAGCGCATGGCATGTGGAATCGGTGCATGCCTTGCGTGCGTATGCAAAACAAAGGACAAGGATGCCCACAGCAATGTAAACAACAAGCGTATATGCAAAGAGGGACCTGTTTTTGATGCGAAGGAGGTGGAGCTGTAATGAGTAATATGTCAGTAAATGTGGCCGGTGTTGAGTGGAAAAATCCTGTTACAGTTGCATCCGGCACATTCGGCTCCGGTGCAGAGTACAGCGAGTTTGTTGATTTAAACAGACTTGGTGCAGTCACTACAAAGGGTGTTGCGAATAAGCCGTGGGAGGGTAATCCTACACCGAGAGTAGCAGAGGTGTACGGCGGCATGCTCAATGCAGTAGGACTTCAAAATCCAGGCATCGAGCTTTTCTTAAAGAGGGATATTCCTTTTTTAAAGCAGTTTGACACAAGGATTGTGGTAAATGTCTGCGGTCATTCGCTTGACGAGTATCTTGATGTGGTAAAGCGTCTTGCAGACGAGCCTATTGATATGATGGAAATAAATATCTCATGCCCGAATGTAAAGGAGGGCGGAATTGCCTTCGGAACAGATCCAAAGGGGGTTGAGACCATCACAAGCGAGATTAAAAAATATGCAAAGCAGCCTGTTATCATGAAGCTTTCTCCGAATGTCACAAGCATTGCAGAGATAGCAAGGGCAGCAGAGGCAGGCGGAGCTGATGCGGTTTCACTCATCAATACCATAACCGGCATGAAGATTGATATAAACAGAAGAAGCTTTGTGCTGGCAAACAAGACAGGCGGCATGAGCGGTCCGGCTGTGCATCCGGTTGCAGTGCGCATGGTTTACGAGACAGCACATGCAGTCAATATCCCGATTATCGGAATGGGCGGTATCACAAATGCTGCCGATGCCATAGAGATGATACTTGCCGGAGCTACGGCAGTTTCAGTCGGCACAGCAAACTTTGTGAATCCAAAGACCACAGAGCAGATAGTGGATGGCATCGCAGAGTACATGGACAGGTATGGAGTTAAGGATATTTCAGAGCTTGTCGGTGCGGTTGACAGATAGAGCATAAGGGATAGACGGAGGAGAAAATAATGATTCTGGCAGTAAAATACGTGCCTGCTATGTATGCCACAGTCTGGGCGCTTGTTCCACCTGTTGTGGCTATAGTTCTGGCACTTATTACAAAGGAGGTCTACAGCTCATTATTCGTCGGAATAGTGATCGGCGGACTGTTTTATGGAAATGTATTTCAGTCTGGTTTTTCGGCTGAGAGATCAGTGCTTCACATATTCGAGGACGGACTTGTCGGAGTGCTATCGGATTCGTACAATGTGGGAATACTGATATTTTTAGTCGTGCTCGGTGTCATGGTGAGCATGATGAACAAGGCAGGCGGCTCGGCGGCCTTTGGAGAATGGGCGAGTGAGCACATAAAGACAAGGATTGGTGCCCAGCTTTCAGCTATAATGCTTGGGGTACTCATATTTATAGATGATTACTTCAACTGTCTGACAGTAGGAAGTGTGATGCGCCCTGTCACCGACAAGCATCAGGTTTCAAGAGCAAAGCTTGCATATCTGATAGATGCCACAGCAGCGCCTGTATGCATCATTGCACCTATATCATCGTGGGCAGCCGCGGTTACCGGCTTTGTAAAGGGAGAGGATGGTTTTTCTATTTTCATAAAGGCCATTCCATACAATTATTATGCACTCTTTACTATTATCGCTATGATGACACTTGTTGTTTTACAGGTAGATTTCGGTCCGATGGCAAAGCATGAAGCCAATGCCAAAAAGGGTGATTTGTTTACCACAGGAGACAGGCCGTATGCGGAGGCAAAGCAGGATGTTATAAAGGGCAAGGGGAAGGTTATAGACCTTGTATTTCCTATTCTTGTGCTCATAATAAGCTGCATCATCGGAATGATATACACAGGAGGCTTTTTTGACGGAACAGGCTTCGTTGATGCGTTTGCAGGCAGCGATGCTTCAATCGGTCTTATGCTTGGAAGCTTTTTTGCGTTGATAATCACCATATGCTTTTACTCAATCAGAAGGGTACTAAGCTTTACGGATTGCTGTAATTCAATCCCTGAGGGCTTTAAGGCAATGGTACCTGCAATACTTATACTGACCTTTGCATGGACACTAAAGACCATGACAGAGAGCCTTGGCGCCAAGGAATTTGTCGCAGGCTTAGTTGGAGGAGTATCGGGACCACTGCTTGGACTGTTCCCGGCAATCATATTCCTGGTGGGAGCTTTCCTTGCCTTTGCAACAGGAACCTCATGGGGCACCTTCGGTATACTCATACCGATAGTAGTAAATATCTTCTCGGGCACAAACCATACGATGATGATCATCTCAATCTCAGCGTGTATGGCAGGTGCAGTATGCGGAGACCACTGCTCACCGATATCCGATACCACCATCATGGCATCGGCAGGAGCTCAGTGCAACCACATGAATCATGTATCCACACAGCTTCCGTACGCAGTGCTTGTGGCAGGCATATCATGCCTGACCTACATCATAGCAGGCTTTGTCAGAAATCCGGTAGTACCGTTTATAATAGGAATGCTTATCCTGATTGGAACCTTTGTCGGAATCAAGTATATCACGAGAACCGATAAGGTAAATGAACAGGAGGAGTAGCTAAAGCACAACTCAAAGGAGTTCTATTTTTCACAGACCTTGTGTCTGCGAATGATAGAACTCTTTTTTTATAGTAAATTCTATACCGGACGGACGACTGCGCAGCATGGGAAGACACGCCGATAGTGCACGGTCGATTTTTGACGAGCCGTGTATGAGTTATATGCGCCACAGACAAAAGGTGGCACGGAAAATACTCGTTCAAGCAACACAGCATAGAGAATGTTATAAAGGTAAAATGCGCGTTTGATTTTCCGTGCCTTATAAACTCTGTCTGTGGCAGCATTTACTCATACTAGGCGAGGAAATATGAGACCGTGCACTATCGGCGTGTCTTCCCATGCTGCGCAGTCGTCTATCTGCTATCAATAAAATTTATAGCCCGCTAACAAATATTAATAACCCTAATTACATTTACAAAAATATCAATTAGTGGTAACATATCAATAACTTAGAAATCATATTTGAATGGTAGGAAATCCCAACCATACAAACTAAGATCAAACTCATAATATACTCAAAACAAACATTAACAAAAAAAGAGGTAATATCAATGGCAAAAATTGCAAAGCAGCTCACTGAGCTGATAGGTCATACTCCGCTTCTGGAGCTGACCAATTATGAAAAAGCCCTTGGGCTTGAAGCAAAAATCATAGCAAAGCTGGAGTATTTCAATCCACTTGGAAGTGTAAAGGACAGGGTGGCGGCAGCTATGATAGAGCAGGGCATAAAGGATGGAAAGATAAATCAGGACACAATAATCATAGAGCCGACAAGTGGCAATACCGGAATCGGACTTGCATTTGTGGCAGCATCAAAGGGACTTCACCTGATACTTATAATGCCTGATACCATGAGCGTTGAGAGAAGAAAAATCGTCACAGCGCTTGGCGCAGAGATAAAGCTCACACCGGGGCGTGAGGGCATGAAGGGTGCAATTGATGAGGCGCAGAGACTTAAAGAGCATTATGGCAATGCCTTTATTCCACAGCAGTTTGAGAATCAGGCCAATCCTGATATCCACAGAGCTACAACCGCTCAGGAAATCTGGGAGGATACAGATGGAAAGGTAGATATCTTTGTATCATCTGTCGGAACAGGCGGCACCTGTACAGGCACCGGGCTTGGATTGAGAGACCATAATCCTGATGTAAGGATAGTAGCTGTTGAACCAAAGAGCTCACCGGTACTCTCAGGCGGAAGACCGGGGCCACACAAGATACAGGGAATCGGTGCAGGCTTTATTCCGAAGGTCATGCGCATGGATATAGTGGATGAGGTGATTCCGGTGGAGAATGAGGCCGCTTTTGACAAGGCAAGAGAGGTTGCAAAGAGCGACGGACTTCTCGTTGGCATATCCTCAGGAGCAGCAATATATGCGGCAACAGAGCTTGCGAAAAGACCTGAGAACAAGGGAAAGAATATCGTGGTGCTGCTTCCGGATACAGGAGAAAGATACCTGTCCACACCGCTTTTTACAGTAAACTAACGGCATATAAACTTACGGCATAAGCTTGCTTTGCCGGAAACTGTAACATGAAAAATGAGAAACATACATGAGAAACATACATAAATATACGGCAGCCCTGCTGTCGACAGTGATGATTCTGTCACTTCTTCTGACAGGCTGCTCAGGCAGGAAGGATGACGGCACAGTCACCATAACCAATGTGTCGTATGATCCGACACGAGAGTTTTACGAGAAATACAACAAAATATTCGAGTCTTACTATGAGAGCGAGCACGGCAAAAAGATAAATGTGATTCAATCACATGGCGGCTCGGGAGCACAGGCACGCTCGGTTGTGGAGGGCTGTAATGCAGATGTTGTCACACTGGCACTTGAGCATGACATAGACCTGATACAAAATACAGGCTTAATTGATAAGGGCTGGATTGATGAGTTTTCTTACAGCTCGGCACCATACACATCAACAATCGTTTTACTTGTAAGAAAGGGCAATCCAAAGCATATAAGTGACTGGGATGACCTGGTGAAAAAGAATGTGGATGTGATTACGCCTGATCCAAAGAGTAGTGGCGGAGCCTGCTGGAATTTTCTTGCAGCGCTAAGCTATGCGAAGACAAATTATGACAGCCTGAAGGAACAGAAATCGTTTATGAAGAAGCTGTATGAAAATGTCACAATTATGGATTCGGGTGCGAGAGGCTCAACAACCACATTTGTGGAAAACGGTCAGGGAGATGTGCTCATAGCGTGGGAAAACGAGGCACTTACGACCATGGATTCATATCCGGGTAAGTATGAGATAGTGAATCCGTCCGTCAGCATCTTAGCACAGCCCTCTGTTGCTATTGTGGATGACAATGCAAAGAGCAACGGAACACAAGAGGTAAGCAAGGAATACCTACAGTATCTCTACAGTGATGAGGCACAGCAGCTGATTGGCGAAAGTGGCTACAGACCAACAAATCAGGATATATTAAACCGGTTTTCCAACAAGTTTGATTTAAATATCATGCTTTGGAGCATAGAGGATTACGGCGGATGGAATGAAGCCTACAAGACATATTTCGATGATGGAGCAATGTTCGATGAAATATACGGCAACTGATAAAACAGCAAAAGAGAAAACTAAATCAAAGAACATAAAGACCAGAGTCATACCGGGCTACCATCTTTCGCTTGGAATAGTGGTCACGATGCTTTCAGTCATCGTTCTCATTCCGTTAGCATCAGTGCTTGTGTATTCGCTAAAGATATCGCCGGGCGATTTTGTGTCACTTATCATGAAGGAGAATGTGAGGAATGCCTTTATCACAAGCATCACCTCATCATTTATCGCAGCAATCGTAAATGTGGTATTTGGACTCATCGTGGCATGGACGCTTGTGAAGTACGATTTTCCCGGGAAATGGCTGCTCGACGGACTTATAGAGCTTCCGTTTGCACTGCCGACAGCGGTTGCGGGCATCACGCTCTCAAAGCTGTACTCAGGCACAGGCTTTTTTGGTAAGGGCCTTGGCAAGCTTGGAATAGATGTAGCTTACACACAGGCAGGAATAGTTGTGGCACTTGTTTTTGTAGGCATTCCATTCGTAATAAGAGCTGTACAGCCGGTGCTTGAAAAGATGGATAATACATATGAGGAGGCCGCTTATATGCTTGGCGCCACACCCTCTAAGACATTTTTTAAGGTAATACTTCCGGAACTTCGCCCGGCACTCTTAACAGGCTTTGGTCTTGCCTTTGCCAGAGGCATAGGAGAGTACGGAAGCGTCATCTACATATCAGGCAACAGCGCCAGACATAGGACACAGGTGGTATCCTACGTCATCATGCAGAAGCTTAGCTATATAGATTATGCCAGCGCGACTGCCATAGCACTTGTGATGCTTGTCATATCATTTTTACTGCTGTTATTTGTAAACATAGTGCAGGTTAAACAGTCACAGCGCACTAATTTGTTGTAGAAGGCTGCATATAAATCAAATGCGATGCACACAAACAGGAAAGGAGCACAATGCGATGACCGAACAGGTAAAGCTTGAAAGAAGAAAAAAGATCACAAAGATAATACTCGTCACTGTCACGGTGCTCTTCATATTTGTCATGCTTGTGGTTCCGCTTTTTTCTGTGATGGCAAGTGCTTTAAAGGAAGGGCTTGGATTCTATCTGAAAGCTATCTCCACAAGCTACGTGCTTTCAGCACTCAAGGTGACTTTGATAGCAACAGTTTTTGCGGTAGTTATCAACACCTTCTTTGGAATATGGACAGCGTGGCTGTTGACCAGGTTTTCGTTTAAAGGAAAACAGGTGCTTGCAACACTTATTGATATACCGTTTTCTATTTCTCCGGTCATCGTAGGACTTGCGTATCTTATGACCTTCGGACGGCTTGGGTGGTTTTATCCGGTTATCAGATGGTTCAATGAGATATTCGGCACGAATGTGAGAATCACCTTTGCAATACCGGGAGTTGTGCTTGCTACGATATTTGTCACGTTTCCGTATGTGTCAAAGGAAATTATACCGGTGCTCAATGCAGAGGGAAAGGATGAGGAAGAAGCCGCAGCGCTGATGGGAGCATCCGGCTTTACGATATTTCGGAAAATAACACTTCCGCAGATGAAGTGGAGCCTGATTTATGGAATCATACTTTGTACGGCGAGAGCCCTCGGCGAGTTCGGTGCGGTAAATGCGCTCTCGAAGACAAGAGGCGAGACATTTACACTGCCGCTTGAGATTGATGCCTTGTATATGTCGGGCACAGACAGCTCGATAACATCGGCATTTGCTGTATCGTCGATACTGTTAATTATTGCATTAATCATTCTTTTTGCAAGAAATATAGTTGAGCATAAATTTAAGAAATTACACTGAGATATACTTGGAAAATATGATTTACACTAATAAAATCTGCTGCATGGGAAAAGCAGGAAGGAGATAACGTATATGTACGTTGAGATGAAAAATATATACAAAAAATACGGAGACTTCCTGGCATCCGATAATGTGAGCTTTGGAGTGGAAAAGGGAAAGCTTGTGGCGCTGCTTGGTCCGTCCGGCAGTGGCAAGACAACACTTCTTCGTATGATAGCAGGGCTTGAGACGCCAAATTCAGGTGACATATATATAGATGGAAAGCGAGTGAATGATATTCCGGCCTCGAAGAGAGGCATAGGCTTTGTGTTTCAGAACTATGCGCTGTTTAGATACATGACAATATACGACAATGTGGCATTTGGGCTGGAGCTTCAGAAGATGCCGAAAAAGCTCATAAAGGAGCGTGTTACCAAGCTTCTTGAGATGACAGGCTTATCAGGGCTTGAAAAGAGATATCCGAATCAGCTTTCCGGAGGACAGCGTCAGAGAGTAGCATTTGCAAGGGCGCTGGCGCCGAATCCACAGGTGCTCTTACTGGATGAGCCATTTGCCGCGATAGATGCAAAGGTGCGAGGTGAGCTTCGTACATGGCTGAAGGAGCTGGTCGAAAAACTTGGGATCACAAGCATTTTCGTTACACATGATCAGGATGAGGCTGTTGAGGTGGCAGATGAAATCATTATTACAAACCACGGCACGATAGAGCAGATGGGGACACCTCTTGAGATATACAAGTCGCCTGATACACCTTTTGTGGCGCAGTTTATAGGACACACCACAGTCGTTGAAAACTATGACAGGCTAAAGGGCTTTGACAGGATAGAAAATGCCGACAAGGCGGTAATCAGACCTGAGTTTATCAAGATATCAAAGAGCGGCAACTTAGACCGCTATCAGTCAGCGGCAGAGGAGGGCATCGTTACAGATGTGGTATTCAGAGGAAACAGGATGGATATCACAGTCAGCATAAACGGTATCGAGGTGGTCGGCGAGCGCTCACTTGAAAAGGACCTGATAGCAGTCGGCGAGAAAGTACATGTGCTGATTTACAGGCTGTATATATTCGACGAAGAGAAAACATACCTGATGGAAAACAGCGAGATGCAGGAGCAGGATGTATTCTACATTTAGATACAAGAATAGTCTAAAGCTTGTGATTGAAAGAGGAAGCAGAGGGAGATAAATGAAGATAGAAAACAAAAAAATCCTACACACGGACATCCTCATAATAGGAGGTGGCACGGCGGGCTGTTATGCAGCGCTCACCATCCGTGAGAAATCGGATTATTCGATTATAATTGCAGAGAAAGCGAACATAAAGCGAAGCGGATGCCTTGCAGCAGGTGTCAATGCGATAAATGCATACATAGTAAAGGGCAGAAAGCCTGAGGACTATGTAGACTACGCAAAAAAGGATGCTGACGGCATAGTAAGGGAAGACTTACTCATGACTATGTCCGAGGGCTTAAACCGTGTGACGGACAAGATGGAAAAGCTTGGACTTGTCATATTAAAGGATGAAAACGGTGAGTATGTAGCAAGAGGAAACCGAAATATCAAAATAAATGGCGAGAACATGAAGCCGATTTTGGCAGAAGCTGTATCAAAGCTTACGGACTGTACAGTGATAAACAGAATCAATATCACGGACTATATAGTTGAGAACAACACCATAAAGGGTGCATACGGATTTTCAATCGAGGATGCTACAGCCTATGAAATCAGGGCTAAAAAGGTGCTCTGTGCAACAGGCGGAGCGGCCGGTTTATACAGGCCAAACAATCCGGGATTTTCAAGGCACAAGATGTGGTATCCGCCATTTAATACAGGCGCCGGATATGCGATGGGCATAAGAAGCGGAGCAGAGATGACCACCTTTGAGATGAGATTTATCGCACTCAGATGCAAGGACACAATCGCACCGACAGGAACAATTGCACAGGGAGTCGGGGCAAAGCAGGTCAATTCACTTGGAGAGGTTTACGAGACAAAATACGGCCTTACCACATCAGAGCGTGTATACGGAACGGTCATGGAAAATCTCGAGGGAAGAGGTCCTTGCTACTTAAGGACAGAGGGCATTTCGCCACAGCAGGATGAGTCATTAAGAAAGGCATATCTCAACATGGCACCAAGCCAGACACTCAAGTGGGTGGAGGCAGGTAAGAATCCAAGTGAGCAGAATGTGGAGATAGAGGGCACTGAGCCGTATATCGTAGGTGGCCACACAGCGAGCGGCTACTGGGTAAATACCGAGCGTGAGACTACAATCCACGGACTTTATGCTGCTGGAGATGTGGCAGGAGGATGTCCACAGAAATACGTTACAGGAGCTATGGTAGAGGGCGAAATCGCTGCGATAGATATGGTTTCAAAGCTAGATGCAGATACCTCCGACGGAAGTCCTGACACATCGGCATTTGATGAGAAAAAGGCGCTTGACGCAAAAGCTTCAGAGTACGACCATTTCCTCACTGAAAGGTCTCAGATGTTTACAACAGAGGCTATCGAGGAAGCCATGCAGAAGGTCATGGACAACTACGCAGGCGGTATTTCCACACATTATCAGTTCAACGGCAAGCAGCTTGCCCTGGCAAAGGAAAAGATAAATCATCTGATAGAGCTGACCGGTGATTTATATGCATCGGATATGCATGAGCTTATGTTCATATATGAGCTTAAGGAGAGGCTTACGGTATGTCTTTCGGTTATAGCACATCTTGGTGCAAGAAAGGAGACCAGATGGCACAGCTTTGCCGAGAATCTGGATTATCCGGGCAAGAGTGATGACTGGATGAAATATGTCAATTCCAGATACGAAAACGGGCAGCTTCACATGATTTACAGAGAGCTTGTCGGAAGGGAGGCGCGTTATGAGCATAATGATTGATAAAGCAAAGTGTAAGGGCTGTGGCATGTGTACAAGTGTATGCCCGGGAAGCCTGATATATCAGGACTCAGAGAAAAAAGCCTTTATCAAATATCCTAAGGACTGCTGGGGCTGTGCCTCATGCATAAAGGAATGTCATTTTGGCGCTATTGCTCTTTATCTTGGAGCAGACATAGGAGGCATGGGAAGTCTCATGACAGTAAAAAGCACACAGGATACGCTGACCTGGGATATCAAAAAGCGCGACGGAAGCAAGGAAGAGATTCTTATCAACAAGAAGGAATCCAATAAATATTAAAGAAAAGGATGGTAACAGACATGGGTGAATTATCACATCTTGACGAACTCGAAGCAGAGGCAATATACATAATACGTGAAGTAGCCGCAGAGTGCGAGAAGCCGGTTATGTTGTACTCAATTGGAAAGGACAGCTCGGTAATGCTTCATCTTGCAATGAAGGCATTTTATCCGGAGAAGCCGCCATTTCCGTTTTTACATGTAAATACAACCTGGAAATTCCATGAGATGATAGAATTCAGAGATCGCATTGCTAAGGAAAAGGGCATCGAGATGCTTGAATATATAAATCAGGATGGCGTAAAGCAGGGCATCAATCCATTTGACCACGGCTCAGCATACACAGATATCATGAAGACACAGGCGCTCAAGCAGGCGCTCGACAAATACGGCTTTACGGCAGCGTTTGGCGGCGGCCGAAGAGACGAGGAGAAATCAAGAGCCAAGGAGCGAATCTTCTCCTTCAGAAATGAAAACCACGCATGGGATCCAAAGAACCAGCGCCCGGAGATGTGGAAGCTCTACAACTCAAGAATCAAAAAGGGCCAGGAGGTGCGAGTTTTCCCACTGTCAAACTGGACAGAGAAGGATATCTGGCAGTATATAAAGAGAGAGAATATCGAGATTCCTTCACTTTACTTTGCAAAGGAAAGACCTGTTGTATACAGAGACGGCAACATCATCATGGTAGATGACAACAGAATGAAGCTTCGTCCGGGTGAGAAAATCCAGATGAAGAGTGTACGTTTCAGAACACTCGGCTGCTATCCACTGACAGGTGGTGTGGAGTCGACAGCGGATACACTTGATGAGATTATTGATGAGACACTCAGTGCTGTTTCCTCAGAGAGAACCACCCGTGTCATAGACAACGAGGCGGCAGGCAGCATGGAAAGAAGAAAGAGGGAGGGATATTTCTAAAATGAGCGGATTACTTAAATTTATTACATGTGGAAGCGTGGACGACGGAAAATCAACTCTGATCGGACATATATTATACGATTCAAAGCTGCTCTATGCAGATCAGGAAAAGGCATTGGAGCTTGACAGTAAGGTCGGAAGCCGTGGCGGCGCCATCGACTATTCACTCCTCCTCGACGGACTGATGGCAGAGAGAGAGCAGGGAATCACAATCGATGTGGCTTATCGTTACTTCACAACAGATAAGAGAAGCTTTATCGTGGCAGATACACCGGGCCATGAGGAGTACACAAGAAACATGGCTGTAGGTGCATCCTTTGCAGACCTTGCGGTAATTTTAATAGATGCAAAGCAGGGCGTATTGGTTCAGACAAGAAGACACGCAAGAATCTGCGCGCTCATGGGAATCAACTACTTTGTATTTGCTGTAAACAAGATGGATCTTGTAGGCTACGACGAGAAGCGTTTCGATGAAATCACAAAGCAGATTATTGAGCTTACAAGGGAGCTTGAACTCAAAAATGTAGTAATCATTCCTGTTTCTGCAACAGAGGGTGACAATGTCACAACAAAGTCTGAGAATATCCCATGGTACAAGGGACCTGCTCTCTTATCATACCTTGAGGATGTTGACATAAAGGATGAGAACGAGGAAGAGGGCTTTTACATGCCTGTACAGAGAGTCTGCCGTCCTGACCACACCTTCCGTGGATTCCAGGGCCAGATAGAGGCCGGAGAGGTAAAGGTTGGCGATGAAATCACCACACTGCCAAGCAATGAGACAGCACATGTAAAAAGCATCCATGTGGGTGATAAGCTAAGTGATAGCGCATTTACAGGCCAGCCGGTTACAATCCAGCTTGACAGAGAGGTGGACGTATCAAGAGGCTGCGTGCTCACAATCGGTTCAGGAGCAAAGGTGGCTTCATCCATCACAGCTACAATACTCTGGATGGATGACGATGAGCTCTTTAAGGGAAAGAATTTCTTCTTCAAGCTTGGTACCAAGTCAATACCGGGCATCGTAACAGAGATAGAGCATACCATCGACGTAAACACAGGTGAGGAAAAGCCTGCCGACAAGCTTAAAAAGAACGAGATAGCAGTTGTAAAGATTGCATTCTCGGACAAGATAGTCTGCGATAAGTTCAAAAATCACAAGACACTTGGTGAGTTCATCTTAATCGACCGTGTGACGGATATGACATCTGCCTGTGGTGTGGTTGAAGAGGTACACACAGAGGAAAGCGGTCTCTACGAGGGCAGAGTAGACAGAAACGTAAGAGCTGCAATCAAGGGTCAGAAGGCAATCACCGCCGTATTCGTAGACGGAGTGGATGGGGTAAACCGTGGCTTTGTGGAGGATGTCGAGAAAGCCTTAAATATAGACGGACGCCATACTTATCTCTACGCACCAAAGGAGGGTGAGGACTTCGTAAATGTAGTCAAGCACCTAAGCCATGCCGGAATACTCGTACTTCTGCTCATCAGCCAAAAGCAGGAGAAGGAGCTTGCAGCCGACAAAGTTGAGTTCACAAAGGACTGGAACAAAAACGGCAGAGATGTGGACAAGGCTGCGGAGTTTATCAAAAAGCAGTCAGTATATGACGGCGTGATCGTAAACACAAGTGAGTATATCTAATTAAAAAAGGGTACTTGATTTCTCAAGTACCCTCATGTATAATCTACTTAGAAAGTGAATCGGATATGACTCCGATTTGCCCTCAGTGTTAAAATGTTATAAGAATAGCATCCTAAACTTTGGACGGTGTGGGATGCTATTTCTTTTTATTATTATGATTGTCTATGTATGACAGAGCCGCAAATATGACGAGTAGAAGTGTTAATACATTATCTAAACTCATAGGGCATCACCCTCCTTATGTATGTAAAACTAGAGGGCATCTAACAATCGGAAAATCACATCCAACCTTCTGTTCAATTACATAGACAATTATATCATATACAAAACAAATGTTCAATAAAAACACTAATTCAAAAATTCAAAGGTGTACAAGCGTGCCCACCAATTTCCACGTTGAAAAGCACGCCCCAATGTGGTAAAATTGACAAAGATAATTTAAAGAAAAACACACAGGAGGATTAACATACAATGGAAAGCTACAAGAGTGAATTTATAGATTTCCTACCTGCTCCTTTATCTTAACCCTTGTGAATGCCCTCAAATGCTTGATTTTACAGGCTTTGAGGGCATTTTTAATTTGAGAGGAAACTATCGTAACTTATCATAAAATGGTGTAATTTGATGAAAAAAGTGTGTAGTAAAGTGTGTAGTAATTCGTAGGAAGGATACGCTAAATATCAAGAGTGGCAGTTAAACGGTGGAAGAGTGGGAAGCGGGTCGAAGAAAGCCTCCTGAGTATATTCCACGGTTGAAAAAGTATCAGATTATGTATGAACAGCAATTTGGGAAGCAAAACAAGAAGGAACACGATGATACTGTTTGAGGTCACAGTTTGTGA
>ENA-OROZ01001260-OROZ01001260.1-human-gut-metagenome-genome-assembly--contig:-NODE-1260-length-24120-cov-3.016788_pt1 | contig 24120 bp, 19 predicted proteins | sample MGYA00242138_ERZ509066 | MGnify/ENA primary metagenome ERZ509066 (study PRJEB26280, sample SAMEA2338691) | human gut metagenome | biome: human gut; feature: human-associated habitat; material: faeces... | reverse complement strand
AAATGCCGCCGCAAGCACCGGACCTACCCCCTGGATATCACTCAGTTCTTCTTCAGATGCTCCTGTCATTTTTTCCACATCATTTTTAAAATGGCGGCAGATCAGTTTTGCATTTGCGAGACCGATTCCTGCAATCCCAAGTCCATATACCACTTTAGCAAGTGTTGTGCTTCTCGCCTTATCCACGCTTGCGATCAGGTTCGCATAGGATTTTTCTCCAAAGCCTTCCATCGTCTGAATTTCTTCCTGATAGGAATCCAGATGGAAGATATCTCTGTATTTGTGAATGAATCCTCTCGCAATAAATTTCTCCAGTGTCGCCTCAGAAAGCCCGTCAATATTGAGTGCATCCCTGCTGACAAACAATGCAAAGGATTTGATTCTTTTTGCCTGACACATCGGATTTGTGCAATACAACGACTTTGCATCATTCATCTGACGGATCTCCGTAGCTCCACCACAAACCGGACAGACTTTCGGGATCTCAATATTATCACTGCCGGTCAGATTCTTTGCAATCTGCGGAATGATCATATTCGCCTTATAGACTTCGATCGTATCCCCGATTCCCAGATGCAGCTCCTCCATAATACTTAAATTGTGTACACTTGCACGGCTTACCGTTGTTCCTTCCAGCTCTACCGGTTCAAAGATCGCTACCGGATTAATAAGCCCTGTTCTTGATGGACTCCATTCAATTTCCAGAAGGTGCGTCTCGCGGATCTCATCTGCCCATTTGAAAGCGAAAGAATCACGTGGGAATTTTGCCGTTCTCCCAAGCGACTGCCCATACGCAATGTCATCATATACAAGAACCAGACCATCTGACGGAAAATCATTTTCTACGATCTTTTCTGCAAAAAATGCAACCTTCTCATCCAGTTCTTCCCTTGTCACCAGATAATGCTCCACCACATCAAATCCCTGATGTTCCAGCCAGTCAAGCTGTTCTTTTCTGGAATTGTGGAAATCCACATTTTCTGCACGTACCAGGGTAAATGCATAGAATTTTACGTTTCTCTGTGCCGTGATCTTGTTGTTCAGCTGGCGGACAGAACCACTGCACAGATTCCGTGGATTCTTATATTTTGCATCCACGTCAGCAATTTCTTCATTGATCCGCTCAAAATCTTTGTAACCGATCACCGCTTCCCCTCGCAGGATCAGTTCTCCTTTATACGGAATATGAAGCGGCACGTTTTTAAATACTTTCGCATTGTTGGTAATGACCTCACCGACTTCCCCATTTCCTCTTGTAACTGCCTTAAAAAGTTCGCCGTCACGATAGGTCAAAACGATCGTCAGACCATCCATCTTCCATGAGATCACAGCCATCTGGTCTCCGACAAATTCCTTCAGCCTTGCCACTTCTTTTGTCTTGTCAAGAGAAAGCATCGGTGACTCATGACGTTCTTTCGGAAGCTCACTTAATACTTCATATCCTACATTCACCGTCGGACTGGAAGCCATAACGGTTCCCAGCTCTTCTTCCAGACCTTTCAGTTCATCATACAGCGCATCATACTCATAATTGCTCATAATTTCCTGCGCATCCTGATAATAAGCTTTTCCGGCTTTATTCAGAAGCTCTACCAGCTCCTGCATCCTTTTCATCTTATCCATATCCAAATCCACACTTTTAATTATTGTTCCACGGTGTCGGCTCTGACTTTGAATCCCTGATCAGCTCATAGAGTTCATTCAGTTCCTGATCCGTAACCTTCCGGTATTCTCCCGGCTTTAAATTACCAAGTTCGATATTCATGATCCGCACTCTCCGCAGCTCCTTTACCTCGTAGCCAAGTGCCTCACACATCCGGCGGATCTGCCGGTTGAGTCCCTGTGTCAGAATGATCTTAAATTTATATTTTCCAAGCTTTTCTACCTGGCATGGTCTTGTGACAGTATCCAGGATCGGGACACCGCCTGCCATCTCCTTGAGAAATTCATCTGTCACGGGCTTATCAACTGTAACTTTATATTCTTTTTCATGTTTATTTGCCGCACGCATCATCCGGTTGATAATGTCGCCGTTGTTCGTCATAAGAAGCAGCCCTTCCGAATCCTTATCCAGACGTCCTACATAAGTAATCCGTACCGGATAGTTAAGGAAACGTACAATACTGTCTCTCTCCCGTCTTTCCTCAGTACAGACAATTCCACGCGGCTTATTGACCGCAAGCACGATCATCTCTTCCTGTCTGGATACCTGCTTTTTCCCAATCCGGACAACCTGCCACGGCTCTACCTTCATTCCGGTCTCTGCACGCACACCGTCAACCGTCACCTGTCCGGCTGCTATCAGTTTATCCGCTTCCCTTCTGGAACATACACCAGCTTCACTTAAATATTTGTTCAGCCGGACCGGTCCTTTATTTTCCGTGTCCAGAAACTGCTTTTCTATTTTATTTGCCATGTTTTTCTCCTGTTAATTCTCATCCAGTACCCCCGCCAGCATCCGATCTTCAATGAATGTATTGGCATTATACAGGAACAGCACATCATCAAACTGTTTATCTGACATCACAGAACTTAATTTACCGGTATAATAACGAGGGTCGATCACAACGATTTCCCGGTAATACGGAGCCAGAAGCGGAAGAAAACAGTTTGCATATGAATCTTTGAACACCAGAAGTCTGCGTTTTTCTGTCTGTGTTGACTGGATATCGATCATTGCATGATTTCCACCGAAGAATACGGAATATTGATCTCTCTCATCCAGTTTGGATGAATCATACATAGAAGCACTCTTTTTCTGTTCTTCCACATAATTGACTGCAACCTGTGGTGCATCCGCACTCTTTGGCAGATAAATATAGATTGGTTCCTTATAATCTGTCTCATATCCACTCTTTGCGGATAACGTTCCGTTAAAAGAATCCGATACCGCATAGGCTTTCATCTTAATTTCTTCACTCTTATCCAGTCCAAGCTGTGTCTTTGCTCCCTGGAATGCATACCATGCACCAAGAGAAGTCCAGTGATGATCCGTGTGATAATAAATTGCTTCATCCTTGTGAGCATCCAGTACTTTTTCTGCATCGATCCAGTCATAAGAATCTCCAAGTTCTGCCTTTACACGGCTGATCTGTCTGCTCTGACTGGCAGTCACCGCAAATGCCGGAAGCTTGTCCTCCATAACATTTGCCGCATTCGGAACCAGCATCATATGCATCTGGATATCCGGATAACGCTCTTTAAAATTCTTCATTGCATCCAGATTCTCTTTCAGATCACTTTCATCTGCCACAGCAACATCTTCCATCAGATAATGATCCTTTCCTTTGAAAACACCACCTTCTTCTGTCCTCCCCGCCACACTGTCCGCAAATGTCTTGATTCTTACCCAGGTATCTCTTCCTGCAAACTGATCCGATACATACTCCTCGTACTGCTCCATAAACCTTCCGGAAGCAATTCCGGAAAGAGAAATTTCCGGTTTCTGCGCCAGCATACGCATTTCTTTTTCTGACATCTGCCTGTCTTTATGCATAAGGTTTACTCCGCAGCTGAGAATAAGGACTCCCAGAAATAAAAACGCACATACTGCCTGGATCTGTTTTTTCCCTCCTGGCAGAAAATACTTTGTTCTGTTTTTTTGTTTATTATTCTTTCCTTCTACCATTGTCTTTCCTTAAAATCTAAAATATAAAAATGGATTGTAACTTTCTGTCACCAGATATGCCACACACAGCACAAACAGTCCTGTCATCAGGCAGCCTGCCAGAACCGTATGCGGTCTTTCCTCATTAAATACCAGCCACTTTCCGAGCAGATGCATAAACGGTGTACTTCCTATGATCCCTGCCACCCAGAAGAGCCAGTTTCGCATGATCAGGTACAATGCCTGGCTGTCCATAAATCCGGTTGCACCCTGTCCGAACATATTGCCGATCCAGGTAAGTGCACTTCCGAGTGTCGGGCTGAAGAACAGTACCCAGCCGAGCATGACCAGAATCATTGTGTAAAGTGTCTGGACTGCCTCCGGCAGCTTTGCAAGTATTTTTCCTGTAAAATATTTTTCAGTAATGAGGATCACTCCGTAGAAGAGCCCCCATACTACAAAGTTCCAGCTTGCCCCATGCCAGAGACCGGTCAGGAACCATACGATCAGAAGATTCAGTAAATGCCGCGGAACCGTTACCCTGTTTCCTCCAAGCGGAATATACACATACTCGCGGAACCATGATCCCAGCGAAATATGCCATCTTCTCCAGAACTCGGTAACACTTTTGGAAATATACGGATAATTGAAGTTCTGCATAAACTCAAATCCGAACATCTTTCCAAGTCCGACTGCCATGTCCGAATAACCGCTGAAATCGAAATAAATCTGGAAAGTGTAGGCAAGACATCCAAGCCATGCAGTCACTACTGACATTCCATCCATCGCCGCGATATTTTCATAAATCGAACCAATCGTATTCGCCAGAAGCACCTTCTTTGCCAGTCCTATCACAAAGAACCAGGCACCGTATCCAAACTTCGTCAGTGATTCCTTTCTTTCACGCAGTTGTCTCTCCACATCTGCATACTGTACGATCGGACCTGCGATCAGCTGTGGGAACATTGTAACATAGGTTCCGAAATCAATCAGATTTACCTGTACGTCTACATTTCCCCTATATACATCAATGATGTAAGACAATGTCTGGAAAGTATAGAAAGAAATTCCGATTGGGAGCTCCAGTTTTCTATATGGAATATAGAACGGAAGGATCGCATTTAAATTTGTCACGATAAATCCGTAATATTTGAAAAATCCAAGAATAAACAGGTTTACAACGATCGTAAAGATCAGACTGCGCACCTGCGATTTTCTTCCTGCTTTTAATGCAATGTCCATTCCGCAAAAATAATTGAACAGAATGGAAATCAGCATCAGGAAGATATAGACCGGCTCTCCCCACGCATAAAATATGAGGGAAGCGATCAAAAGTACCACATTTTTTACCTTACGCGGCACCAAATAATATACCAACAGTGTAATTGGCAAAAATGTAAACAAAAATACCAGACTACTAAATAACATAACTTTTTCGTTTCCTTTTATCTACTTCAGGCTCTTTGTAAACGCCTTTTCTACAGTTTCAGCTTTTGGTGAAATAACAAAAAGCACATATGTACCTTTCGTCTTAATGATCGAAGCATCCAGAAGCTTTACCTGCTCGGCCCCATATCCTTCAAAATTATCGAGCTGTGTCTTTTTTCGCTGTTCTGCGGCTTTCTCAACTGCCTCTGCCTCATTCTCGTCCTTTGTTTTCACCAGAAGGAGCTCGTTGACTCCCATTGTTTCATTCGTATAATACAGTGTTATATCTTCATAATCCTTTGGATTGATCCCATAGAATCTCTTGATCTCCTGGGTTCCGGCAAGTGTCATGTTCTTGTCATCTGCCGCATCCACAACCGCTTTCTGTACATCTGCAAACGGTGTATCGCTGTCTCCCTTAGACTGAAAGATCAGACCGATATAGATAAGCAAAATAATTACCATCCCAGCTCTGATATTACGCAGAACTGTAAATTCCCCTTTTTTCTTTGTCATATTCCGGCCACCTCCGCCATATGTTCTGCCCAGATTGGATAATACTCCGCCTTCATATGCTCGCCATCCTGCTCATAATACTCATCTTTTACGATCTCTGTATTATCGATAAATGTAATTCCTTCTTCATCACACATTGTTTTAAGTGCGGTATTATAATCCGGAATCTTGGCATAAACCGGCTCTTCTTCTTCTTTTTGAGCGGAAACAGGAAGAACACAGTTGATATAGAGCACTGCATCGGGCATCTGCTCACGCACATTTGCAAGTACCGCTTTGTATTTTTCAATAAATGCATCTGTATCTCCATCTGTTCCGGAAATGTCATTCAGTCCAAGTGCCAGAAAGAGGACTTCCGGCTTTAACTCTGCTGCTGTCCTGATCAGATCACCGGTCTGATCAAGGTGCATTCCTTTTTCCGCTACAACCTTAGAAGTATCAAGCACATCATATACGGTAAAACCGGTTGTGATCGAATCTCCGAGAATCACCGCATGCGCAAATTTTTCGGACAACGGACGGTTCTGCCAGTCCTCTGTCGCCTGTTTTTCTTCTTTCTCAATATTTGAAATTTTGGTCTCCACCTCAGATACATCTGCTTTTTCCAGCTTCTTGATTGCTTTTACTCCTGCTGATGTATTCACCTTATCTGTTCCAAGATGCGAAAGACCAATACTTACGATTACAGTCAGTACAACAACCGTTCCTGCAATTTCCATCAGAATTTTTTTTCTTCTTTCTTCTGCCTGATTTTCTTTCTCCATCGTTCTTTTCTTCATGCTATGCATCCTATCTTTTATTAAAATATGAGTTTCATTTTCATTGAATCATGTGATAAATACTCTAACCTATTCATTTTACTTTCTTCTATTATAAAAGTCAAATCTTTAATAATGCCAAAATCACCAAATGTGCAGGGTAAAACACGTAAAAAAAATACTTTTTCACAAGAAAATGTTTCTGTGATTTTTTTCCGTTATAAAATACCAAAACACAGCCTCCCGCTGCCAGTACTGCAATCATTGCCCCTGCTCCAGCTGCGATTCCTGCAACTCCCGGAAGTTCTGCTGTCACCGTAATCCCCAGAACAAGTGCTGCAATAAAAAAAGCCTTTTTCCGGCGCTTTGGATCCTCTCCTGCCCGGTAAAACCAAAGCGTATACAATGGAGCCAGAATTGCCCAGTCACAGATACTGCTTACTGCTATAATTCCCAATACAACCAGACTTTTCTTTCCCGGATCTGATATTTTTTCCTCTGCGATCATCAGACACAGGCACAGAAAAAGTGTAAATATCATATTTAAAGTATACCACGGTGCCAGATGATTCCGCGCAAATGCCAGATAATACGGAAGCTGTGAAATGACAGCAAAGATCAGCAGTCTTCCGGCATATTTTTTTACTGACCTTGTATAACGGTATCCTTCAACCAGAAACCAGCACATGACCGGTGCTGTAAAATAACCGATATCCTTTAGTGCTTCGCAGGCAAAGGTTCCTGGTTGCAGAAATATATTTGCAACGTGATTGAGCAGCATAGTAAACACTGCAATGTATTTGATCTGATCCCGGTTTAATTCTATTTTCATCTTATTATCCATCCTTTTTCTTTCCCGTATTGTATCAAATTCTTATGCATATCTCAAGATTTATGCTATACTGATACTATTACACTGATGACGGGAGGAAGTCTATGCTTATTTTTTCTCTGGATACAAAAAAATGCATGAACGCACTTTTACTGCATCCTGCATTTGATTCCTTTTTATTTATTGAAGGAGATATCACAACTTTTAATACCTTTCAATTTAACGGACGACTGAAAAAAGATTTCTTCAGTACTGAAGAAAAAGAAGCTCTGGATGACCGGGAATATGCTCTCTGGAAGGAACTTCGCGAGTTTTGTCTTTCTCTGATCAAAGGAAAGCGTACTCCGCTGGGATTTCATTTTGTTCTTTCTATGTCAGCACCGAATATTGCACGGCTTCTCGAACAGGAACATCTTTCATTTGCTCCGGCAGATGTGCAGGGACTGTACCTGAATTTTAAATATGACGGGACAAAACTTAGCTGTACGACAGGAACATCTATGAACCTGTTCACGCTGGACAAATCACTGGAGCAGGCATGGGACAAGATGGCGCAACGGATTTTTGCGAAGTACGAGATTCCGTTTGAGGTTGAGTAAAATTTTGAAAATAGTGATGAGACAAAGAGCATAAAATACTGTATGCGGTATTTTATGCTCTTTGTCTTTCTACCTCGTTGGCAAAATTCTTACACAATGCCTCAACTCGGAATTGCAAGAGGACGGTCGGCGGGTTCCGGAAAATCCGGAACCTTGGACCTGGTTCTGGGTAAATTCAGATATATGTTCCGTTTCTTATACGTGGGTAATGATTGCTGTCAGTAATTCCTGGAATTGCTCAGCCACCCGGTCGGCGGTTTGTTGGACTTCCTGGTGGTTCAGATGTTGTGATGTCATGCCGGCGGCGAGGTTGGTGATACAGGAGATGCCACAGACTTCGATTCCCATGTGGCGGGCAGCGATCGTCTCGCAGGCGGTGCTCATGCCTACGGCATCAGCCCCACAGGTGCGGTACATACGGATTTCTGCCGGAGTTTCATAAGATGGACCGGTAAGCTGAAGGTATACACCTTCTTTCAGAGGAATGCCGAGTTTTTGGGCTTCTTTCTTTATGATCTGCTGCATCCGTTCACTATAGGCTTCACTCATATCCGGAAAACGGGTTCCAAGTTCTTCGACATTGGCACCGATCAGTGGATTAGGGATTCCACTCATAATCTGGTCTGTGATGAGCATGAGATCGCCCGGATGAAATCCGGTATTGATTCCGCCTGATGCATTGGTAAGAATCAGCTTCTTTGCGCCTAACATTCCCATCAACCGCACCGGAAGCACCACATCTGTTACCGGATACCCTTCATAATAATGCACACGTCCCTGCATGATCACAACCGGAACTTCTTTTACATAACCAAATACAAATTGTCCTTTATGTCCCACAACTGTCGACACCGGAAAACCTTCAATTTCTGTATATGGAATGATCTGTTCTATCTTGATTTTTGATGCGTATTCGCCAAGACCGGAGCCCAGAATCACTGCCACTTCCGGTTTAAAATTCGTTTTTTGGAGAATGCTTTTCCGGCATATTTCCAGCTTTTCATAAATTTCATTGCTCATACAGAATTCCTCTTTTCTATTATTCTTCAGAGTCAATCCTCTCTGTTTGTAGTTTCTTTATTTCAGCATTTTGCAAATTTTATCTTTTATAGAATCATCGGCAAATGCAGTATCAATTGCATTTTTCATCATCTGAAGGATTTCTTCGTCCCGGATTCCATAATTTTTCTGAATAAATTCCAGTTCTTTCGTAAGGCTGGTGTTACTTACCGTTCGGTTATCTGTGTTGACCGATACTTTTAAGCCTGCATCCAGAAATTCCCGCATCGGATATTCCGCCATGCTGTTTACAGATTTGGTCTGTAAATTGCTGATCGGACACATCTCGATACCAATACCTGCTTTTTTTGCCATTTTCCGGATCTCCTGGTTGCCACGCATCGCGATCCCATGCCCGATCCTTCCAGCTCCCGCGTTTATCGAATCTATGACATTCTGTGGATTTCCACATTCTCCGGCATGGAGTGTAAATGGCATTCCCATCTTCTTTGTCTCTGTAAAAATATCCATAAATTCAGACATCGGATACAATGCTTCTGCTCCTGCAAGATCTGCTGCACAAACTCCGGATCCCAGATATTCTCTTGCCGTCTTGATCATCCGCATATTATCCTCAGTGCTGTGATGCCGCATTGCACAGACGATCACACCATACTCGATTCCAAAATCTTTTTTCCCCTGCTCCATTCCGCTGATTACTGCTTCGATCACCTTCCGGCTGTCCATCTTTTTTGTCTCTGACAGAAGTGGAGCAAAACGGATCTCCGCATAACAGACATTTTCTTCGTTCATCTGGGAGAGCAGATCATACGCAGCTCCGGAAAGTCCCTCTTCATCCATAATACATCTGCCGGGAAGGTCAAATTTTTCCAGATATTCATTCAGACTTGTACAGTTTTCTGAAACACTGAGTTCTTCAGGTCTTACAGTTCTTCCAAGCCTTTTTTCAATAAATGGTCTGCTAAGAGAACCGTCCAGATGACAGTGAAGCTCAATCTTTGGTAATTCTTTCAAGGTTTCCTGTGTCATTTTTCATTCCTTCTCTTTTTCCTTTTCTTCAAAAATCTTCTTTTGGAGTCTGAGTCCTTTCTCATTCTGTAAGATTAGATGGTCCGAAACCTTTTGGCAACATTTCTTTCAAGGTATAGATATCATAATGCTTTTCATCTACTGCAAGAATGATCTGAAATGTCTCCGGATCGCAGAATTCCATCATGACCTGCCTGCATACTCCGCACGGCGGTGCATACTCTGTCACAACACCGCCCTTTCCCCCTACAATACAGATTGCATCAAATTCTTTTACTCCTTCGCTGACTGCCTTGAAAAATGCGGTACGCTCCGCACAGTTTGTCGGTGTATAAGCCGCATTTTCAATATTGCATCCCGTATATATCCGTCCATTCTTTCCAAGCAGCGCAGCTCCCACTTTGAAGTCAGAATAAGGGGTATAAGAATATGCAAGCTGAGAAAGCGCGATTTCTATCATTTTTTTAATTTGTTCTTTTTTCATTCTCTTTTTTCCTGCTTTTTCTTGCTAAATAAGTTCATTCAGAATCGAATGCCCGATCGTTCCTTCCGGCATTTTTACACCAAAATTATCTGTGACCGTTGCCCCGATCACTGCAAAGGTATTTTCCTCCATGATCACGCCACCCTCATCCATCTTTTTGGAATACGCCAAAAACGGTACATATTCCCGTGTATGATCGGTTCCTGTGTAGGTCGGATCGTTTCCATGATCGGCGGTAATAATAAGAAGATCATCCTCCCGCAGATCATCCAGCAAAATTCCAAGATTTTTATCAAATCTCTCAATCTCATGTCCATAGCCAACCGGATCGCGCCGGTGTCCCCACTGTGCATCAAAATCAACCAGATTTACAAAGCACAGTCCGTCAAAATCTTTTTTGCAAATCTCAATGGTCTGCTCCATTCCATGCACGGAGCTGTTGGAATGATACGATTCTGTGATTCCTTCCCCGCAAAAGATATCATGGATCTTTCCGACTGCGATCACATCCTTTCCCGCATCTTTCAGTGCGTCAAGTGCAGTCTTTCCGGTCGGCTCAAGTGCATAATCCCTGCGGTTGCTGGTTCTTTTAAATTCACCTTTTTTCTTTCCTACATACGGTCTTGCAATGACTCGTCCCACGCGCCATTCATCCTTCATCGTGATCTCTCTTGCGATCTCACAACACCGGTACAGATTTGCCAGATCAAATGTCTCTTCATTTCCACAAATCTGCAATACAGAATCCGCAGAGGTATAGACAATCATTGCACCTGTTTCAATTTCTTCTTCCCCAAGTTCTTCAATAATCTTTGTTCCGCTCTCACTACGGTTTCCAATCACTTTTTTCCCGCAACGTTTTTCCAGTTCTGCGATCAGTTCCGGTGGAAATCCATGTTCGGTAAAGGTTTTAAATGGTTTTTCTGTATAAATTCCCATCATTTCCCAGTGTCCGGTCATCGTATCTTTTCCGTTACTCGCCTCTTTCAGCCTGGTAATTTTTCCAACCGGATTCTCGATTCCATACATCTTTCCTCCGGTATGCAGATTCAGCATACCAAGCTTCTGAAGATTTGGAATCTCCAGTGTTCCCATTCTGTCTAAAATATGACCAAATGTATCTACATCCCTGTCACCGAATTTCTCAGAATCAGGCATTGCGCCAATTCCGAGCGAATCCAGAACGATCACAAAGATTCGTTTATATATTGTTTCTTTCATTTACCGCTCCTCTTTGATCAACTTTCTGATGGCTTCCACTGCCACCTGTACTGCCATATCTGTATCATGTACTACCGGATTTTCAAGTCCCAGTTTTTCTCTTTCCTGATTTGCCATTACAAGGAAACACGCACCCACGCGTACATGAAGCTTTGCTGCCACAATGTAAAGTGCTGCCGTCTCCATCTCTGATGCCAGACATCCCAGTTTCTTCCAGGCTTCCCATTTATTGATCAGTTCATAACCTGCCGGCATCATCTCCGGCTCATGCTGTCCGTAAAATGCATCTTTTGACTGTACCACTCCGGTATAAAATTCACAGTCCTTTTCCTTCGCAGCACTGACCAGTGCGTTCACCACCATAAGGTCTGCCACTGCCGGATATTCGATCGGCGCATATTCTTTGCTAGTTCCTTCCATTCTGACGGCACCCGTAGCAACTACAATATCCCCACTTTTTACTTCCGGCTGTATCCCACCGCAGGTTCCAATCCGTACAAACGTATCAGCTCCACATCTGGCTAATTCTTCCATCGCAATTGCTGCTGATGGTCCCCCAATTCCGGTAGATGTGACACTTACCTTTACGCCATCTAAAGTTCCTGTATAAGTGATAAATTCCCGGTTATCCGCAATCATCACCGGATCTTCAAAATACTGTGCTATTTTTTTGCAGCGCTTTGGATCTCCCGGGAGAATGACATAACGGCCGACTTCCCCGTTGGCCACCTGAATATGGTATTGTCTGCTTATATCCTTTGAATAATTCTTCATCGTATCCACCGCCTCTCTTTTGTTATATTATACTATAAAAGACCAGGAAGTTCACCAACACTTTGTGGAAAGTATTTCCAAATACAGCAAAAAAACCTGACCATTCAGACCTTTTCGCATAAGCGAAAATGGGAATCTGAATGATTCAGGCTTTTCCGGGTATCTACAGCAAGATTATTTTGCCAGTTTCATCATAATTTCATTACTGCGTTTTACAAATTCTGTCATCTCTTCCGGACTGAGTGGCTTGTGTGCCAGCATTGCCAGGTCATATAACTGATGGCAGAACATTTCTGTATTTTCGCCATCTTTATGTGCTACAACATATTCTACCAGCGGATGATTTGCATTCAGGATCAGGGTTGCATTGGTTCCGAACATAGACGGATCCATGCCTGACATTCCATACATCTTCATCATTTCCTGCATACGGCGTGATTCTTCGGAAAGTGTAATCATAGATGCCACATTTTCATCTTTCATCTTTTCCACTTTTACTTCCAGTTTGTCATTGCCAAGTGCTTTGCGGAAGATTTCGACCAGACTGTCAGTTTTTTCTTTGAATGCTTCTTTTTCTTCTTCAGATACATCTTCTTTGAAGTGATCAGTCAGATCTGCATCGATTCTCTGGAACTTGATATGTTCGTTCTTCTGCTCCATCTGAGTAATAAATGGAGAATCAATATTATGTGACAAGATCACTGCGTCCAGTCCCTCTTTTTTGAACATATTGATATACTGGCTCTGCTGCTGTTCATCTGTTACATAGTAGATTGTTGTCTTCTCTGTTTCTTTCTTTTCTGCTGACTGCTCTGCATTTTCACCCTCGGTCTTTTCCTCCGGTTCTGCTTTTCCGCCATTTTTTTCGATGCATTCTTTGAGTGTCATATACTTGTGATCCAGGTTCTTGAACAGAACATAATCGCTCATCTTCTCGCAGAATTTTTCATCTTTCAGGCAGCCGAATTTGATAAATGGGCTGATGTCATCCCAGTATTTCTCATAGTTTTCTTTATCTGTCTTGCACATTCCTGAAAGCTTGTCAGCAACTTTCTTGGAAATGTATTCGGAGATCTTCTGTACGAATCCATCATTCTGCAGTGCGCTTCGTGATACGTTAAGCGGCAGATCCGGACAATCAATGACTCCTTTTAATACCATCAGGAATTCCGGAATAACTTCTTTGATATTGTCTGCGATAAATACCTGATTGTTGTACAATTTGATGGTTCCTTCAATGGAATCGTATTCGGTATTGATCTTAGGGAAGTACAGGATACCCTTTAAGTTGAATGGATAATCCATGTTCAGATGAATCCAGAACAGAGGTTCTTTGTAATCCATAAATACTTTCCGGTAGAAATCAATATAATCTTCTTTGCTGCATTCGTTTGGATGCTTTGTCCACAGCGGTGCCGGATCACTGATCGATACCGGGCGTTTCACGATCTTTGCTTTGTCGGATGCCGGTGAAACTTCAACCATTTCTTTTTCACCGTTCTCATTTTCTTTTTCTTCCATCTTGGCGTCTTCATGGATATGTTCAACAACCGTATCGGTATCCAGGACTTCATCCTCCGGGATCGTCTCATATTCCGGTTCTGCATTTGCTTTGGATACAAAAATCTCTACTGGCATGAATGAACAGTATTTCTCAAGGACTTCGCGGATTCTGTATTCATTTGAAAATTCTACACAGTCTTCGTTCAGGAATAAGGTGATTTCAGAACCAACTTCCTCTTTATCCCCTTCTTCCATCTCATACTCTGTACCGCCTTCACTTACCCAGTGTACCGGTTTTGCACCTTCTTTATAAGAAAGGGTATCAATATGAACTTCATCAGCTACCATGAAGGCAGAGTAGAATCCAAGACCAAAGTGTCCAATCATATCGTCCTCTGTTGTCTTATCTTTGTATTTGTTCAGGAATTCGGTTGCTCCTGAAAATGCGATCTGTGTGATATATTCTTCTACTTCATCAGCAGTCATACCAAGACCATTATCGATGAATTTCAAAGTCTTCTCTTCCGGGTTTACAATAACCTGGATCTTTCCTTTATAATCATCCGGAAGTGTATATTCTCCCATCATGTCCAGCTTCTTTAATTTTGTGATCGCGTCGCATCCATTGGAAACAAGCTCTCTTGCGAAAATATCATGATCAGAATATACCCATTTCTTGATAATCGGGAAAATATTTTCGCTGCTGATTGAAAGACTACCTTTTTTTGCTGCCATTTTTATCACTCCTAAATTTCATATTCTATCTTTTTACGGTTTCAAATACCGTATTTTTCTGTCTATGAAATATCTTAATACCCTGATTTCTAAATGTCAATAGAAAATTAGCACTCTTTTGACAAGAGTGCTAATAATTCTGTGAAGAATATAAACTTTCTGTGAAATATATTTTCCGATTCTTTGTGTACCGTCTATAAGAAATCTTTGACATACACTTGCAAAAGCTTTTACTCCACGCTCTTCAAAGATTCCACCATATCGATCTTCTTCAGCTTGTAGAACATTACCCAGTTTACAAATAAAGAAAATGCTACAGTAAACAAGAAACTGTACAGATAACTCTGCCAGTGTATCTGACGTCCGAACATCGCTTCTTCCACCTCAACCGTCAGGATGATATACCGGTGAAGCAGATTACCAAGCACCATACCCACAACCGATCCAATGATCGTCAGCAGGATATTCTCTCTGTATACATAAGAGGCAACCTCTCCGTCGTAGAATCCCAGAACCTTCAAGGTTGCAAGCTCTCTCTGACGCTCGGTGATGTTGATATTGTTCAGATTGTACAGTACCACAAATGCCAGCATTCCGGCAGATACGATCAGTACCACGATGACCAGATTCAGGCTTCGCAGCATGTCATCCAGCCTTCCTTCAATACTGCTGGTATAACTTACATTCAGTACTCCATCCATCGACAGAAGCTTTGTTCCGATCTTCTCGATCTGATCATCCTTTCCGTCCTTTACACTGTAGATGATCGTGTTATATTCTGCCGGTACACCATATAATTCCTCGTATTTTTCCGGTGACAGATACAGGTAATGGCTCATATAGTTCTCGCAGATGGCGCCAACCGTCACCGTCTGGTCTCCCCTGTCCTCGTCCTCGATCGTAAGCTCATCTCCCACCTTTACATTCAGAAGGGATGCCATTTTCTCAGTCAGAATCACTTCGTCTTTTTTCAGTGAATAAACCTCGTCCTTATTGGTCCTGCTGTGGAAGCTTAAAAAGTCCTCAATCTTTTCATTATCCGATGGCACCATCAGATAAAGTGTCTTTTTACCGGATGCAGATTTTACATCGGTCTTCTGCATCCGCGCTTCGATCGTCTCTTTTATATCTGCATTCTGATCCAGATAATCATGGAGCTGTTGTCTGTTCTCTTCGGATATGTCGTCACTCATGTAGGTTGCCGCATCATAGAACTGCACCTTCTCATACTGCAGGCTGACGATCTCATAGATACAGTCCTTCAGTCCGAATCCGACTACCATCAGTGCCATACAGCCGCCGATTCCGAAAATGGTCATAAAGAATCGCTTCTTATACCGGATCAGATTCCGCACGGTCGATTTCCATGTAAAATTCAGATGCTTCCAGATAATTCCGATCCGCTCCAGAAGAATCCGCTTCCCCTGCTTCGGTGCTGCCGGACGCATCAGCTCTGCCGGTTCTGCTGCCAGCTCTTTGTAGCAGGATGCGATCGTAGCGATCAGTGTGCAGGCAACTGCGATTCCCGAAGCCTGGAGTGCATAGCTCATATGGTACGGTACCAGGATCGCCGGCAGATGCTTATACAAGATCATATAAGCATAAATAATGATAAACGGCAGGATCTTTTCCCCGGCCAGTACTCCGAAAATACTTCCGCCAAGCGTTGCAATCAGAGCATAACCAATGTATTTCCCTGCAATTGCAGCTTTTCCGTAACCGAGTGCCTTCATCGTTCCGATCTGGACTCTCTGCTCCTCTACCATTCGTGTCATCGTCGTCAGACTGATCAATGCTGCCACCAGGAAGAAGAGTACCGGAAATACTTTTCCAATAGAACGCATGCGGTCTGCATTATCTCCGTATCCTTGATATTCCGTCAGTGCATCCTCTCTCGTCTGCACATACCACTTCGGATTTTCGATTTTTTTGATCTCAGCCTTTGCGTCTGCAATCTGCTGCTTTGCATCCGTCAGCTGCTTCTCTCCATCTGTAATCTTTGCCTGTCCGTCCGTGATCTGTTCTTCCGCTTCTTTTGCTGCCTGCTCATATTCACTCCGGCCATCCGCAAGCTCCTGTTCACCGGATGCAAGTTGTGCTTTACTTGCATTTAAAGTGTCCTCTTTTTCATTCAGAAGTGCCCATGCAGACAGGATCTGTGCTTTTCCGTCCGTAATCTGCGATTTTGTGCTGTCAAGCTGGTATCTGGCTGCTGCAATCTGACTCTTGCCGTCTGTAATCTGTCTGCCTGCACTTAACAGCTCTTCTTCCTGTGCGGCAAGTGTCTGCTCCTGCTGAAGAAGTGCTTTCTCTTTTGCATCCAGATCTGCTTTTTGCTTAGTCAGGCTGGTAATCTGTGCCTCCAGGTCTGCTTCTGTGGCAAAACCTGCCTGTTTCAGCTTCTCCTGCTTTGTATTTTCAAGCTGTGTCTTCCGCTCCTGTATACCGGCAAGCTGTGTATTTAAATTCTCCCACTTTTCCACATAAGCTTGTTGTTCTTCATTTCTATTCTCTTTAGGAATATTTACATATTTCTGATATTCATTGCTGTCCATTCCGCTCAGCTGCGTATTCAATCCTGCAATTTCTGAATCACACTGGCTGATTCCATCTTCAATCTCAGCCAGTCCGTCTTTCAGCTGATTAAGCGGTGCAAGTCCCTCGTCCAGCTGTTTCTTTCCATCCGCGATCTGTGACTTTCCTGCTGCAATCTGTTCCCCCGCCGTAATGATCGGCATATATTTCGAGTAATTGCTCAGATAAACCTGTTCCGCATCTGCAAGCTCCTGTTCTTTCTGATCCAGCTGTGCTTTTCCTGACTCATACTGTGCCTCCGCCGAATCAAGCTGTGCCTGCTTATCATTCAGTTGCGCTTTTGCATCTGCAAGCTGCGTCTCGCCGTCTGCGATCTGCTGCTTTGCATCCGCAAGCTCTGCTTCTCCATCCGTAAGCTGCTGCTTTGCTTTTTCCAGTTCTTCGGCTGCCTTGCTTTTCCCACTCTCCAGCTCTTTTTTCGCATTCTCCAGTTCCTGCGATTTTTCATTTACTATCTTCTCCGAATCAGCAAGCTTTTCATTTGCCTCATCTACGATTTCCTGTTTGCGGACTGCACAGCGTTCCTCTTCGATTGCACTCACGGCTTCCTTTGCTGCATCCGACAGATTATTGTATTCATCCGTAAATGCAGTTTTCTCTTCTGCACCGCTCACCTTCACATAAGCTTCCGTATAAACATCCATGTCAAAAGAAGCTTTATCCACTACAACAAATCCACTGATCTCTCCGGTTCCGATCGTACTGCTTCCTCTTCCAAATGAAATATACAGCGGACTGTTCCCGATCCCGACAATCTTGTATGTATCTGTAACCAGCGAATCCGTCAATGCCTCTCCATCTCCGGAATGGAAAGTTACCGTGTCGCCAACCTTCAGGTCTGTATAGCTCAGAAAATCTTCATCCACCAGACATTCTCCGGCTTTTTCCGGCAGCCTGCCTTCCACAAGCGAAACCTGATCAAAATTCTTCTGCATGCTCAGCATATGGACAACCTTTTCATTGTCTCCAACCGGGCAAAGCACGTCTTTGCTGTATCCGCCTTCTACAGCTTCAATTCCCGATACCTTTCCAATTGCTTTGATATCCGCTTTGGTAAGTCCCATGGTTCCCATTACCTTCAGATCCATCAGCTTTGAATCATCGAAATACTGATCTGCAGTAAACCGCATACTTGGCTCTGATGCACGGATTCCCGAATAAAATGCGACACCCAATGCTACGATAAAAAAGATTGATACAAACCGTCCCATCGTCTTTTTTATTTCTATTATAAAATCTTTGCGTAAAACATTTTTCTTCATCGGTCTTTACGTCCACCTACCATTCAATCGTCTCTACCGGAACCGGTCTTTCATTCAGCTTCATGCTTCCGACTTTTCCATTCTTCATTTTAATTACACGATCTGCCATCGGTGTGATCGCTGAATTGTGTGTGATCAGGATCACTGTCATCCCTCGTTCACGACACATATCCTGTAAAAGCTTCAATATTGCCTTACCGGTATTATAATCCAGCGCCCCTGTCGGCTCATCACACAAAAGAAGCTTCGGGTTCTTTGCCAGTGCACGCGCAATCGATACCCTCTGCTGCTCCCCACCGGAAAGCTGTGCCGGAAAATTCTTCATACGGTCTGCAAGCCCGACTTCTTTTAAAACCATCTCTGCATCCAGTGGATCCTTGCAGATCTGCAGTGCCAGTTCTACATTCTCAAGTGCTGTCAGATTCGGAATCAGGTTGTAAAACTGGAATACAAATCCAATATCATCCCTTCTATAGGAAGTAAGCTGCCTCGGCGAATACTTTACAATATTCTTTCCATCGATCCAGACCTCTCCACTTGTTGCCGTATCCATTCCCCCCAGAATATTGAGCACTGTCGTTTTTCCTGCACCACTTGGGCCTACCACAACTGCAAATTCACCTTTTTTTATCTGAAAATCAATTCCATCTGCTGCGGCAATCTCAACTTCACCCATACGGTAAATCTTACGGACATCCCGCATTTCAACAAATTCTTTCATCATCTTTCCCCTTATCTGTAAAATTTTCTGCTTTTTCCTTTATCATATCATATACAAAAATCCAATTCAAAGCTCTACTACAAAGGTTAGAAAATTTTAAGAATTCTCATACGCAAAAAAGGTCTTGCAACCAAGACCTTTTTCACTAATAAATATTTAGCTTTTATTCTTTTTCGTTTCAACATCGAAAATAACTGCTGCCAGAAGTACTGCACCTTTTACCACTTTCTGCCAGTTTGCATCTACTCCCATGATTGACATACCTAGGTTGATAACTCCCATCAGAGTAGCACCTATGATAACCCCAGGAATCGTTCCGCTTCCACCATAAGCAGATGCTCCACCAATAAAGCAAGAACCAATTGCATCCATTTCATATCCATCTCCAGCCGTTGGGTTTGCTGAATTTAATCTTGCAATCGTCACCATTGCTGCAAAAGCTGCAAGTAACCCCATATTAGCATATGCGAAAAAATAAACCTTATTTGTATTAATACCGGAAAGCTGTGCCGCCTTTTCATTTCCACCGATTGCATATAAATGTCTTCCAATCACAGTTTTAGAAGTAATATACCAGTAAATCAGTACAATCACTGCAATCCAGATCAGAATATTTGGAATTCCTTTATACTGTCCCAGTCTCCACATAAATACAACTACAACCAGACTGACAACAATGCATTTCCCAACATCACTTCCCATACTTGCCACAGAATATCCCTTCTGTATCTTGGATATCCGGCCTTTAAAAGTCACAACAACAAAAATGCAGGCTACAATAATTCCAACTACCAGGCTTGTGATATTGAATCCATCGCCATGGAAAAAATCAATAATATAGCTGTTAAAAAGTTCAAGATATTTATCCGGAAGCGGTGCAATCGTAAATCCATCGAGTACAATATTTGATAATCCACGGAACATCAACATTCCCGCAAGCGTTACTATAAATGGAGGAATTCTTCTATACGCAATCCAGAATCCCTGCCATGCTCCGATAAGTAATCCGGCTAAAAGCATGATAATGATACTTACATATACATTAAATCCCTTATTTACCATAAAGGTAGCTCCGATTGCTCCTACAAAACAAACAATTGAACCTACACTCAGGTCAATATTACCACCTGTAAGGATACACAATAACATACCTGTTGCAAGAATAAATACATATGCATTCTGTGCAATTAAGTTATTAACATTCTGTGGAAGTAACATTCTTCCCCCTGTTTTCCATGTAAAAAACAAAGTTACCAGAATCAGCACAATAACCATCGTATATTTTCTCAAAAATACTAAAGTCTTCTCTCTTCCCATAACTTATTCTCCTTCTCCTGATTTTAGAATGTGCGACATGATTTTCTCCTGTGTCGCTTCTTTTGCATCTAATTCCCCGACTATTTTTCCGGCATTCATTACATAGATACGATCAGACATTCCTAAAACCTCTGGAAGCTCTGATGAAATCATAATTACTGATTTTCCGGCCTCCACAAGATCATTGATGATACAATAAATTTCGTATTTTGCTCCTACATCGATTCCTCTCGTCGGTTCATCCAATATTAAAACATCCGGTCCTGCATACATCCATTTTGCCAGAAGAACCTTCTGCTGATTTCCACCGCTTAAATTTCCTACATTCTGCTCTACCGACGGACATTTTGTTTTTAACTTCTTACGATACTCTTCTGACACAGCAATCTCTTTATCTTTATCAATCACGCCATGTCTACTGACTCCCTGTAAATTTGCCAGCGTCGTATTTACTCTGATCGGATTACTCAAAATCAAACCATTTCCTTTTCTGTCCTCGGTTACATAAGCAATCTTATGCTCTATTGCTTCCTGTACAGAATCATTTTTTACTTCTTTTCCTTCAATAAACAATTTTCCTGATATGTTCTTTCCATAACTCTTTCCGAAAATACTCATAGCCAGTTCTGTACGCCCTGCTCCCATAAGTCCGGAAATTCCAACCACTTCTCCCTTACATACATGTATTGATACATTATCAACAACTTTACGTTCCGCATAGACATTATGATAAACAGTCCAATCTTTGACCTCAAGTTCCACATCCCCGATATGCGGTTCCCTCTTAGGAAAACGACTGGTAAGTTCACGTCCAACCATACCTTTGATGATTCTTTCTTCTGTAATATTGTCCGTCTTTTTATCCAGGGTTTCTATTGTTGAACCATCTCTTATAATCGTAATTTTATCTGCCACATAGGAAACTTCATTCAATTTATGAGTAATAATGATCATCGTCATTCCCTGTTTTTTGAATGCAAGCATCAAATCAAGTAACGCTTTTGAATCTTCTTCATTTAATGATGCCGTTGGTTCATCCAAAATCAGAAGTTTTGCTTTCTTTGCAAGTGCTTTGGCAATTTCTACCAGTTGCTGCTTTCCTACGCCTATATCTTTGATCAGAACATGGGATGACTCTTTAAGTCCGACTTGTTTCAGATATTTTTCAGCTTCACCATACGTTTTGTCCCAGTCAATAGCGTATTTGCTTCCGCGCTCATTTCCAAGATACATATTTTCACCAATTGTCATCTCCGGTACCAGCGCCAGTTCCTGATGAATAATAACGATTCCTTTTTCCTCACTGTCTTTAATTTTCGAGAATTTACACACTTCTCCATCGTAGATAATATCGCCCTCATATGTCCCATATGGATAAATACCGCTCAATACATTCATAAGTGTAGATTTTCCCGCACCATTTTCTCCAACAAGTGCATGGATTTCTCCTTCCTCTACCTTAAGATTTACATTATCCAGTGCTTTTACCCCCGGGAACGTCTTGGTAATCTGTTTCATCTCCAACAATATCTTAGCCAATGACAATCCTCCCTTCTTTTGAAAACAGGCGGAGTCATTCTCCGCCTGTTATTTGAACCTTCATTACTGAAGCTCAGCTTCTGTATAATATCCGCCTTCTATCAGAATCTCTTTATAATTATCCTGATCAACAGCAATTGGATCTACTACATACGTTGGTATAACCTTAGCTCCGTTATCATAAGTTATAGTGTCATTTACTTCTACTTCTTCACCCTTCATAATAGAATTTACCATTTTTACTGTTACTTTCGCAAGCTTACGAGTGTCTTTGAAGACAGACATCGTCTGTTTTCCTTTTACGATATTCTTTACATTCGCAATATCACAGTCCTGACCGGTTATAATCGGCCAACTTCCAGTATAAGATGATTCCAGTGCATTCGCGGTTCCGAGAGCTGTCGAATCATTTGAGCAAAGCACTGCATCCAGATTTGTTCCGTCCGCATAGTAAGATGCTATGATTGCATCCATTCTGGACTGTGCTTTCTCTGTATCCCAGTTTGCTGTAGCCGTATCGTCTTTTGATACCTGTCCGGATTTTACTACCAGTTTTCCAGAATCAATGTACGGTTGCAGAATACTCATCGCGCCATTATAGAAATATGTTGCATTATTGTCCCCTGGATCCCCACTTACTATCTCCAGATTAAATGTCTGATCCGTATTTTCAAGATCAAGCTTGTCTACAATATATTCGCCCTGTTTTTCACCAACCACTGTATTGTCAAACGTTGCAAGATAGCTGACCGCATCTGTATTTGTGATCATACGGTCATAATTGATGACTTCTACACCGTCCTCTTTCGCCGTCTTTAATACACTTCCCAATGCATCACCATCGATTGGCGTAATAACAAGGACTTTGCAGCCTCCACTAATCATATTCTCAACAATAGATACCATCTGTGCATTGTCGTTTCCTGCATACTGAAGATCAACTTCATATCCTGCAGCTTCCAGTTCTTTTTTAATGTTAGCTCCATCCTGATTCCATCTCTGTAATTCTTTCGTTGGAAGAGCAACTCCTACTTTGTTATTCCCCGAGCTGTCTTTTTTATCTGCACCGCCCGATCCTGACGAACTACATCCTGTAAATAACATCGCAGTCATGCTTAAACACAATGCCATACCAATAATCTTCTTCATAAATGGCCTCCTCTCATTTGCTTTTACAATTCAGGCACCTCATTCTCTTCAATTCTCTTTCTTCTTTCCACATATCCATCTAAGATCGTAACATCGTCTTCAGTAAACCACGCAAACGGATCTGTACTGCATGTAAGTGCGATATTACCCCATGCATTTAATGATCCTGAACGGATAATTACTTTCGCCTTCGGTGCAATCTCAGCAACGAGTTCTTCATGCGGAATCCCCTTAAATACTGCACCTGATCCAGTATAAATTTCCTGGAGATCTTTATATAAAGCCGGATGATGCGTCTTAACTTCTGGTGCAAACGCAACTTCCTCTACAAAAATCTCTTTACGGAGCATTCTTAAGATATCAAGTAAATCTGCCTGACCTGCATAGTATCCCAAATCAATTCTATTTGCATCTTTCGGAATCGGGAATCCGGCATCTGTCACAAGTATAATATCTGTATGTCCACATGTTGCAAGTGCTTTTGCAAGTTCTGGATGTAATATTCTTCCTGGTCTCATTATACAATCTCCTTCTTTCCATGTTTTTTCATAAATTCTTTAACTTCTGCTGCGGTATGATAAGATGGTACGGTCTCCCACTTCGTACAGCAAAGAGCAGAAACTGCATTTGCATATAATACACTCTCGTCAATTTCTTTTCCTGCTGCAAGCGCTGTTGCTAATGATGCATTAAAGCAATCACCTGCTCCATTAGAATCCACTACTTCGATCTTATATGGCTGTACCTGTCTTGCCACACCTGGCTCAAAGATTCCGGATCCTTTATCTCCAAGCGTCATAATTATCTTCTTGCATCCAGTCTTAAATAACATCTCGGCAATTTCTGAATTTGTTAATTCTGAATCAGTTGGAACACCTACTGCTACTCTTGCTTCTGTCTCATTTGGAGTCAGGATATCTACATCTGAAAGGTCGCATTCCTTCAGATTAACAGCCGGTGCCGGATTCAAAATCGTAGTCTTTCCATACTTCTTGGCAACTTTCATTGCATAAAGCGCTGTATCAAGTGGA
>ENA-OROZ01001252-OROZ01001252.1-human-gut-metagenome-genome-assembly--contig:-NODE-1252-length-24227-cov-3.925741_pt1 | contig 24227 bp, 18 predicted proteins | sample MGYA00242138_ERZ509066 | MGnify/ENA primary metagenome ERZ509066 (study PRJEB26280, sample SAMEA2338691) | human gut metagenome | biome: human gut; feature: human-associated habitat; material: faeces... | reverse complement strand
GAGCTATTTCACCTATGATGCAGCTTCCGGCCAGTATTTGAAAAACATTCACGGTGCTGCACAGGTAGATGGCATGAATGGTGAGCAGCTGACTTTTTCCAATGTGATTATTCAGAATACCAACTGGTCCAAGCGGGATGCAAAAGGTTATCTGGCTTTCCAGACAATTGATTCTACAAGTGACGGCTATTATTTTACCAAGGGTCGTGGTATCCACATTACCTGGAAGAAGACATCAGACTATTCTCCGACGAAATATTACGATGATAACGGAAATGAAATCCAGCTCAATGAAGGAAAAACCTATATTGCCATCGCCCAAAAGGATCGGACTTTATTATATTCCTGACCACTGTTTAATGATTAAATTCCCCCATGACGGACAGATCAATTGCGCTTCCATCAATTAACGTATCCTGCGCATTCTGCTGTCCGTCATCGGTGGATGGTATTGTTCCGTCCAACTGTCCCAGCACACTTTCTGCCCGTAATTGCAGAACCGTCCATAACGTCTTCTTTGCTTCCTCATATTCGGCTGCGGTATAAAATGCGGTCGGATCGGTCTCAATCAGTTCATCCGTCTGTGCATCCAGACGCTCCCATACTTCCTGTAACCTGCCGCCCTGCACATATTCTTCTGCCAACTGCCGCAGATATCCGTGATACTGTGCAAGATATTCTTCGTTTTCCAACAGTGCATCAAAGAAGTCCGTTCCGTCAAATGGTGTATCAATCGGATCGTTAATCATGCTGGTTGCCTCACTGCTTTCCGTGGACTCTCTTCCCGGACTGCCCCCCATTCCACCGTTCATCATTCCTCCGAAGGAAAGGTTATAATCCCATGGGATAATATTCAACTGCCCGTCATTTTCATACAGATAGTAGTTGTGCGCCATATTGCCGCTTAAGCTGTCCAGATTTACAACAAATTCATGTACTGCCATATATTTCAGAATATTGTCTATGTCAAGGTATGCTGTAAGGTCCGTTCCCTCATTGATATTCTTAATCGCATTAACTACCCGTTCCTTATCACTGTCCGTAACCTTGCCGTCTGCACCATCCCAGATGGTACTGTAGCTGTCTGTGTCATCATCCGTATAATTGAGGTCTGCGCCGCCGTTGCGGTTGTCGAAGCCGCCGAAGTCACCAGGATCGCCTTGTGGATCCTTAAATTTTTCATCCATATTGGCTTGATCGAAGTCTCCTCGTGGTCTCTCCGGTCTGTCCATAGGATTGTTGTCTTTTGCTAAATCTCCTTCTTCACCGCCAAATGTATTGGTATTGCTATCTACATTAGTATCTGCGTTGGTATCCGCATCAGTGTCTACATTTCTATCCGACATATCTGAATTGATGCCATCTTCTTTCTGATCTTTTCCCATTCCCATCGTTTCCGGCTTATACAGTTTTCCATCGGATACTCCGTAATTCCGGATCTTAAAGCTGTCCTCAACTGCTTCAAGTGCCAGATAGGTTCCCCAGTACTCTCCGTTCACGCTGATTTTGGCATAATGATATAAAGAAGCATCTGCCCCTAGGTACTGAAACATATCATAAACCAACGCTTCCTTCCGGTTGGTAGCATCTGCGAAATTATTATTCAGGACGAGCTTATCCAATCCCATACAGGTCTGCCCGTCCACGTATTTATCAAATTTTATCTTAAAGCTGTAACGGTCGGTATCCGGATCGTTCGCGATTGAGCTTAAACTGGTATTTCCCTTTGTCCGGATTCCGACATTGGAAATCGTTTCCCCATTGATTTCCACGTCACATGCATAATATTTTTCTGAAATGGCATTGTCCAAAAGCTCCTGCCATTGGTCCTCGTCCATAATAATGTTCACCGTCATAATCTCAGACGTATCAAATAAGGTACTTTTATATTCCATCGTTGCTGCACTGCTTCCCGAAACCGCCACAAAACGATCTGCAAACAGTGTGACTATCAGGCAGAAAGCAACCGCCGCTGCCATCAGCGCACCAACGATTTTACCGATATGCTTATGCTCTGTCATGCTTCCTCCTAAGACATATATACTCCATTGTAGCTGACCAGTGTGGCATTCTTCACGCCTGTAATTTTATTCATCTGATTCACGAACGCCATTTTATCATCCTTTATTTTTAACTCGGTCGTCAGCTCGATTCCATCTGCATTTACCGTTTTGGACTTGATCCGATACTTTTTTACAGTGTTTTTTAACAGCTCTGCTGCAGTATTTTCCGCTTCTTCATTCTCGCAGTTCAGAACAAGAATGTATGCGTTCTCCACATTTTTCCGGTTGACAAAAATAAGAAGAATGATACCGATAATCACCGATCCCAAAACTGCAAGCGGAATCATTCCTGCTCCAATAACGATGCCCACTGCTATGGACCAGAACAGGAACACGATCTCCATCGGCTCTTTGATGGCCGTCCTGAAACGGACGATGGACAGCGCACCAACCATACCAAGGGAAAGCACTACATTCGAGGTTACCGCAATAATGACCAGTGTCGTAACAAGTGTCAGTCCGATCAGTGTCAGTGCAAAGCCGGAGGAATACAGAATTCCGGTAAATGTCTTCTTGTACACCCAGAAAATAAGCAGTCCCACAATCACGGCGAACAGCATTGCCAGAAGCACCTCCGACAGGGAAAATCCCGTCACACTCTCTAAAAAACTTGATTTAAAAATATCGTTAAAAGTCATCTCTTACCTCCAAAACTTATGTATCATTCTTTTTTAAGCTTCATCACGATCTGCTTTATCCTGATCTGCTTCATCCAAAGCGTCTGCAGGCTGCATACTTGGAAAAGGCCCGCTGTCTCACGTCATCGGTCTGTAACAGGAGCCGGATAATCTCCGGCAGGAAGTTATCGTACTTTACCTCCATCAGTATGGAATCCGGCGGATCCTCTGCTCCATTACCTGCATGACAGCTGATGTCATAGACCCCATCCAACAGAAAATCCTGCTCCCACATACTGATCCGTATCGCCCGGTCAAAGGTCACCCGCACGTTTCCCGCTTCGTAAATATAAGGCTCGCGCAGATAAGATACCAGCACCCGTGGTTTCAAAAGCTGCTGCCGCATTTTCAGATACAGCTCCCTCACAAGTGGTTGTGGGTGCTCTCTCATAAAAGCAATGTCCCCTGCAAGAAGCTTCTCACATTCTTCTTTGGAAAGCGGGGCACTCTCCTTTCTGGTCAACAACCGGTTCTTGATTTTCTTTTCCAGCGTGAGGTGGGAAAAGTCATCGTTGTAATACCGGATCCGGAACTTTTCACGATAAGGAACTCCTTCCTGTTTTTCCAGCAGCGCCTTATCTGCGAGGTTATCAAAATAAATGCTGCGGATGCGGTAGGATCCATCTTGTCTGGTGTGCGGATCCGGCTTCATCACCGTGCGGAGTCGCTGCCGTAATGATAAATACTGCGCATAAGTTATGTGGTATTTGTTCTCATGCCGGTACTGCTTGATCTCCTCCATGTAAATTCTCCCTTTAACATTTCTTTGGATTGCTTTCTCTAAATACTCTGTTTGTCCCTCTCACTAAATTCATGCTGCGTCTTCGACTTGCATTCATTAAGTGTTCCGGACTCAAATAAAGAGTTCACTTGTGAACTCTTCGCGCGCGAGCGGTGTTGCAAAGCAACTAATTTCTTCTCCGCGAGCTGCGCATCCAAGCGGAGCTTTTGCTTCACATGAAATTCCAACGGAATTTCGTATGAAGCAAAAAGCTACTACGATATTAATCGTAGTAGCAGAATATCAGTTAAATGTGTGCAATTTGTGACAAAATGCCTGGATTTCGAGAGTTCACAGTTTTTTCACTTTTCCCCCTTAGTCTGCATCCTTCAGCTTGGAATACAGTACTACCGCATCTCCTTCTTTAATATAGGTAAGTCCATTGGGAATAATCGTCCTGTTCTTACGCCGGATCATGACGATCAGCTCCTGACGGGAAATATCCAGATCCTTGATCTGCTTACCAACCCATTCATTTTCCTGTTTCACAATGATTTCTTTCAGATTGATATATTCCTCACCGTTATAATGCTTTGCTCCGATGACAAGTGTGTCATTTTCCATCAGAACCGTATCACCGTTCGGAACCAGGGCCTCTCCGTTCCGGATAATCATAACCAGAATAATCTGCGGTGGAAAAGCAACCTCTTTTACCTTTTTCCGGCACCATGAATGTCCCTGTGGGATCACGGAGGTGACAAATTTTAATTCATGTTCTTCGGAATGAAATGCCAGCATACGCAGCTTCGTGTACTGCTCCACGAAACCTGCGGAAATAATACCGGTTGGAATCGCAACCATTCCGACACCCAGAAAGGAAATGACAATCGCCATGACCTTTCCCATTGTCGTCACCGGGTAGATGTCACCATACCCCACCGTGAGAAGCGTTGAAACCGACCACCAGATTCCCGAAAACGCATTGGCGAACTGCTCCGGCTGCGCCTCATGCTCCAGACTGTACATGCATAGGGAAGCTGCCACCATGAAGATCAGGATCATGCAGATCGAAGAAATCAACTGATTTTTCTTATCATTTAAGACATTAATAATCACGTTAAAAGCATCATACTGTGCGTTGACCCGGAACAGCCGAAAGATCCGGATCACACGGAACATCCGGAAGGCCACCGCTCCCATCGGAAACAAAATCGGCAGATAATAAGGAAAGAACGTAAAGAAATCAATCAGTCCATACAGCGAAAACACAAAGGCCAGTACAGCTTTCCAGTATGGCTTGTTCGGATACAGGAAATCTGCCGTCCAGATGCGCAATACATATTCCACCGTAAAAATAAGAATCGTAATGAGCTCCAGTACATTCAATACATTGGCATAAGGCGCCGACTCATCAAATGTCTGAAATAAGGTCACAAACAGATTCAGCACAATCGTTACCACAATAAAAATATCAAATGCACTGCTTATGAAATCCTTGCGGTTTCCAATCTGAATAATATCAAAAACACGTTTCTTCGTCTTATACATGTAAGATGATCCGTCCTTTCCGTTCTGCCCTTTCTTCTCAGGCTTGCCATCTCTTTCCTGCCTGTTTCCGAATTTATCTTGATACATGTATTAAGTATAGCATTCCTATTTCCACGCATCAACACACAGTCATCAATCTGTATAATCCGCGCAATTGTGTATAATCCGGTAGCTTATGAATGAACAACTGTTACATATATAGGGTGAATTATAGAATTTCTACTGCACCCTCCACAGCCAGCTATCCACATTGTGATCTGCCTCCACGCTTATTTTGCCTGCCAGATCCTGCAGATCGGTCTCAAAGAAATATAGAAGGGTATCATCATTTGCTGCCACTTCCAGAATTTCCCGGTCTGCAAGAATAGAAAGATTGCGGAGATCCTCCTTCACTTTGCATGTAACACCATTTACACAAAGTATCCCCTCTTCACGCTGATAGGAGATCTTCTGCCCATAAATCATTACGGAAAGGACCAAGGCTCCCTGTATGTTCAACTGCAGCTCCAGTGCAGCATCCCTTACAGCCTCTTCCTCCCATTGTTTCAGTTCCTTCTCTTCCCGGACAGGAACGCGCTGCTCCTTCCATTCCCGGATCACCGACTGACGAAGAATGTATCCTTCCTCTTCCTTTACAAGTGTAAGCTCTCGCGGAATGCCCATCATCCCGGTATAATATTTCCCGGGGTTTTCTGTGCGTATCCAGTGCACCAGGACGACACGCCCCTGCAGATTGGAATAGGTCTGTCCGGCATACGGCAGCTCATTCTGATAAGCCATGCGTCCTTCCGAAAGATTCGTGAAATGAAAGCCATCGAAATCTCCTGTGAAATATTCTCCCGATGCCGTAAACAGGATCCACTTTTCCCCTCCCTCTTCTGTAGGAACCGGGCGCAGATCCGGACATTCTCTGGCTGTAATAAAGGGAAGCTTCTGTGTCAGCTCCCAATGCTCAAGATCCTCAGAACGCAGAATGGCATAGACATGATTCTTTAAGTAAAGAGACATGATATACCCTTTACTCTCTTCATGCCAGTATACCTTTGGATCCCGATTGCCTTCGGTGAGATTCGGTACAATCACGTCTCCTTTCTTATGAAGTGTTGCACCATGATCGGTACTGTAGGCAATTCTCTGGGTAAACTGTCCTCCTTCACTCCAGGGACTATCCGAGCTTCCGCCTGCCGAAGTGTAGAAAAAGACAAGTGCATCCTTCGGTAAGCCCAGTAACCCTTTTTCATTACAAATTCCACTTCCGGAAAAGATCGTACCATCCTTATCCGGCAGAATCGCCATAGGACGGTGTTCCCAATGTAATAAATCCTTACTGACCGCATGTCCCCAGCTCATATTATCCCACTTTGTGCCGAAAGCATTATGCTGATAAAACAGATGATAAATTCCATCCTCAAAAACAAGTCCATTGGGATCATTCATCCAGCCGTTAACCGGTGTAAAATGCATCAGCGGATGCACCTGATCCGATTCCGTAGGATCGTCAGCCTGCTTAATTTGGGTATAAAATGCCTCCGGATAGTTTCCCTCCAGACGAATGGTTTTCCCTATCCACGGTGTAACCGGAAGCGGAGCATAATAATCCACTGTTTCCCCCTCTTCCAACGGGAAAACACGATACTCTAAAACCTTCTGTTCTTCCATATAGAAAGACAGGCGCTCAGCGTTTTCCTTAATTTTTACCGGAATCAGTAAAAAGGGGTGCTCGATTTTTGTTTTATAACTGGTATTCTTCTGCACGGTTTTCTCCTCATATCTTCTATTACTCTGTTGATTCTGCCTGGCTTACTTCATAATGATCTCTTCATCGGACGGCAGCCCTGCAGACAGTCTGGATGGCTTTTCCATATACCAGTATGCAACGGATGTATAATCATCGTATCTCGCTCCTGTCCAGCCGAGATTATCCATGGTCATACGAAACGACGTATGAAAATAAACCGGATCCTTAACATGAAAGCGATAAAGCAAAAAGCGCTGCTGTCCATTATACATTTCCTGACTATCATTACCCAGAATTGCATACATGCCGGCATATAGTCCGCTGAAGGTCTGATACTTATGTAATAAAATGTCATTTCCAAACGCATAAGAACCACAGAAATAATCTTCCGTTCCCGTGTAGTTAATTGTCGGATACTGATCTCCATCCAGGTACATCTTAGGTTCACCCTCTACCCAGCAGGTATTATGTCCATTCATACCTGCAACAAAGCTGATCCCTGCAAATATACCCTTTCCTTCAATTCCATCAATGACCGTATAAGCATGTCCCTTCTGCACCGGATGCTCCTGCCGGTATGCTGCATGGAAGTATAGATCCGTATCTGCAAGCTCACCATGCCATCCTTCAATCATATAATAAAGTGTTTCTTCCTTACTGCCACGATTTTCCATCGTCACCTTACAATGCTTCCTCCATTTCGTTCCCCCAGCGGATTCTCTGCTGAAAAGCCAAAGCTTGTTCTGTTTAATAAAGCTGATGATAACATTGGTTTCTCCTCCTTCTTTTCAAACATGTATAATCTCTGTCCATTTATTTCAATGTACTTATCCAATACAGGAAAGTATATAAAAAAAACACTTTATAATTGTACGATTCTATTTTAAATCCAATTAAAAAAGGATCCACAGACTACTGTCTCCTGTGAATCCTTCCGTTCCGGCCTTATTTCCCTGCATCCGGATTGTCAATGGTCTCTGTCCTTTACTTCATTCCGTTTGCCATCTTGTACTTATAAAGCATCTCGGCATGATTCTGTTCTTCAATCTGAATATCGGCCAGAAGCTTGCGGACACCGCTTTCTCCAAATACAAAGACATCCGTGTTGTATTCTCCGGAAACCAGCTTTTCCGTACCGATACAGTCGGTTGCAAGGAATGCATCATTCTGCTTATCCTCCGGATTCGTCATGTCATTATAGGTGGCCTTAGGTTTGTAATCACGTCCTGCGCTGTCGTTGCAGTTACATTCCGGAACCGTTCCTGCAAGTACCTGTCCGAGAGAATCGTAATGCTTCTGCTCCTCCTTCTGAAGAGTCTGGAACAGAGACTTCAACTCCGGATCCCTCGCCTGATTTGCATACTTTTCATACTTCTCCACACAGCTTTTTTCCTGTGTCTGTAAATCCTCAAGTGCTGCCCGTTCTTTTTCCTTTAAAATCATGATTCTACTTCCTTTCCTGATATGTTCATCAATATCCTTTAGTATGGGAAGGAATTCATGATTTTATACACTCCTCTTCCATTAAGTAGATCCTTGCATCAAAGTCCTGAAAAAGTGCGGTGCCGGTTTCGAAGCCGGTGCCGCCAAAGCTCGGAGAAAGTACTACTCCTGCCTTATTGAGCAGATCGCCCGGCACATGAAACTCTTCCGTCTCACCCTCCATCGTTATGAGATGCGTCACGACCTGATGAACCACAGAGTTCGGCCGGATGTGCACAGGAGAGGCGGTATTGATGAGATCCCCCATTCTGGTAAGATCCACCTTCTGCGGAATATGGTAAAAGTGATACTGCTTCGTATCGTCAAGTCCCTTCGTTTTAAAAAACCGGTGCGTGTCATTCGCATGAGCCAGTCCATTCAGCCAAATTCCAACTGCCTTTTCCCGATCCTGCGCTACAAAGTTCCACCGTATGACATCGGTGTCCCGCTCTCCTTCCTGCGAGAGACCATGCAGACGATAGAACTCACCGAACTGCAATACCCTGCGCCACTTTTTATAAAAAGAAACCTCTTCCCGGATCTTCTTAAGCTCCTCTTTCGACAGATCACAAAGATTGCATTCATATCCGAGGATTCCTCCACACGCAACTGCGAAACGGCTGTATAACGGCGTTACCCGCAGGGTCTGATGATTCGGACATGAAGACACATGCGCTCCCATAACAGACTGGGGATATCCAAAGCTGCAGCCATTCTGGATTTTCGCCCGTGCAACGGCGTCTGTACAATCACTCACCCAGAGCTGCGGCATATAGCACAGCATCCCTAGGTCAAACCGGTTGCCTCCGGAGGCACAGCCTTCAAACAAAACATCCGAAAAACGGCTCGTCAGCTCTCCCAATACCCGGTACAATCCCAACAGATAACGGTGTGCAAATTCTCCCTGCTCCTCCTTTGAGAGCGCCGGACTGTAATAATCGGACATGTGGCGGTTCATATCCCATTTCACGTAATCCACCTGTCCCCTTCGGAAAACATCGCTCATATCTGCAATAATCCGGTCCTGCACCTTAGTCTGCGTCAGATCTAAAAGCATCTGGTTCCGTCCGACGGCTGCTGCCTTCCCGGGAATCCGTACCGCATACTCCGGATGCTCCCTGTAAAGCTTCGAATTCTCACTGATCATTTCCGGCTCCACCCAGATTCCGAATTTCAGTCCCATTGCATGAATTTGGGCAGATAATCCGCCAAGTCCGTCCGGAAGCTTTCCTAAATTATCCTGCCAGTCCCCTAAGGCCTTCTGGTCATTTTCGCGTTCACCAAACCATCCGTCATCCAGCACAAAAAGCTCGATTCCAGCCTCTGCCGCCTGCCTGGCAAGCTTTAAAAGCTTCCGCTCTTTTACATCAAAGTACATGGCCTCCCACGAATTAATCAGAATCGGCCTCTCCTTCTTCTTCCACGTTCCACGCACAATATGCTCCCTTACAAAGCGGTGCATGTTCCGGCTGATCCCGCCATAGCCTTCCTTGGAAAACGTAAACACTGCCTCCGGTGAAGCAAAGCTTTCTCCTTCATCCAATGACTTTTGAAAGAAATCCGGATGCATTCCCTGTAAAATCCGCACCCTGCCATGGGCATTGCACTCGATCGTTTCCCGATGGTTTCCGGAATAGATCAGGTTAAAGCCATAGCAGACCCCGTAGTCCTCCTGAGTGTCTGCCTCTCCGCAGATGAAAAAGGGATTGGCCTTATTGGATGAAAATCCGGTTGTGGACTCAATCTGGAAGCTGCCGGATTGCAGAATCGTTTCACAGGGCTGCATTTCCCGCGCCCATTCTCCGTGAAAGCTTAAAATCTTCTGTTTTCCCCGCGTACGCAGGTCAAGCTGGGTACTCATCAGCCGCTCCAGAGTCACTGGTGCGCTTCCCTCATTTTTCACAACCGCAAACCGGGTAATGCAGTCGCAGTCCTCCAGCACACTGTAAACAAGCGTTAACCGGACTGCCCCATTCCGGTCCTCCATATGAAGAACAAGTGACTGGGCGTTTTCCGTTTCATCATAGGCACCCGGAAGTCCTTCCGGAGCCTGCTTTTCCATGATTTCAAAATTCTGAAACCGGAAGTCGCTCGTCCGGCTGCCATCGGGATAGGTAAGCTCCACAAAGGGCTGCGCCATATCCCCCTTTCCACGCCCGGACACCTCCAGACACACATCATCCAACGATACCATTGGATACATCGGATCCTGAATGATGCTGCATCCATTGGAATTGAAGATGCGCATTTTCAGTGCCGCCAATGCCTTCTGCCAGGAATCACCCAAGCTTAATTTTTCGCCATAATAAAGATGCTGCAGATTCCCTGCCGGATCCACACAGAATGCATAGGTCGTATGTGCTGTCTCCAACAGGAAATTTCCGTTTTCCGCATAAATCATTGTACCGCTTCCTTTCGTCTTTCCTGTAAGGTATGGTTAATCTCGGTAAGCTTTTCATCCGTCAAAATATACTTTTTCGCAAAAATCCAGGTAGCGGCAAGGAGGCCGATAACCGGCAGAATCGTCATGGTCATGCGGAGAATCACAAGTGAAGGGCCGTAGCTGTTCTCTGCCGCCAGCTGTGCCGCATCCGCAGCGGTATCCTGCTGAATGTTACTGAAATTCAACGCCAGTGCCGCAATCATGGCAGCCACGCCGCTTGCCAGCTTTACCACGAAGGTCTGCATGGAAAAGGTGACGCTCTCATCCCGGCGATAGTTTTTCAACTCTCCGTAATCCACGGTATTCGCAAGGAAAACGGTTGTTAATACGGTCAGCATTCCGAACGCTGCGAACACGAAGAAGCCCGGAATCAGCAGGAAATATACATTGGCAAGTCCCATAAACATCATGGCAAGCAGTACCAGATAGCCTCCGACTGCCATGACCGCACTGACGTAAAAGACCTTAAGTGCGCTGATTGCTTTGCGCAGCAGGGGATAAAAAATCATCATGGAGAGAATCTGAATTGCACCGCCAAAGGTATTGAACAGCACATAGCTGTCATTCCAGTTCGTTCCTCCGATATCATATTTAAAGAAATAAATCAGCAGATTCGAGGTAATGTAAAGGGAACAGTTAATGAGCACAATCGTAATCACCACCGTCATTGCCTGATCGTTGGATACAAGTGCCCGGAACATCTGCTTTACCGAAGGAGCATTCAGATCCACGGTGGACTTTTCCTTAATATTCAGGCAGGTAATGCCGATCATAATGACAAACAATACCGCAATAATCAATGCAAACCATTGGAAACCGCACCGTTCCACTTCTCTTGCTGCCTCCGTATTTCCTAAGAAAAGCTTCCCAAGAGCCGGTACAGCAATCATGGTAATTACGGTAATCAGTGCGGATCCCACACCGGCACAGGATCTTGCCAGTGTCGTCAGATTCTCTCTTTCCTTACCGCTTTCGGTAAAAGCCGGAATCATGGACCAGAACGGAATATCCATCATGGTATAGGTCACACCCCAGAGGATATAAAATACCGCCGCATAGGCCACAAGTCCGCTGCCGGACAATGCGGGCGGCGCTGCAAACATCAAAAACAGAATCACTGCATTTAAAAGTGTTCCGATCATCAGCCATGGACGGAACTTTCCCCAACGGGTTTTCGTCTTTTCCACGATGACACCCATAAACGGATCATTGAACGCATCAAAGATCCTCGCAACAAGCAGGATTACGCCCATCGCAACCGCGCTCACTCCCAGAATATCCTGATAATAATAAAGTACATAGCTTGCAGAAAGCATATATACCATATCCTTGCCTACTGCACCCAATCCATACGAAAATTTTTCCTTTCCATTCAGCTTCATACCCCTATCTCCTTTTTCATGTTGAAAACTCTTCCATCCAATTCACAAGCGGCCAGCCTGCAAATGTTTCCTGTACAACTGCTTTCCGACAGCCTGTTATTCTTCAACTCTCAGCATCCATCCGTCCGGCACAAACGACCTCAAACTTTACCGTATATTCTCCGAAAAGACTTCCTGCCATGGTAAGCTCTGCGCTTCCTGCAATTCCGCAGGTACGCACATACGTGCCGCCCATACCGCCCTGTAAGCTGATCGTCGAAGATCCGATGATCGAAAGCGGTCCCTTTACTGTCAGGGTCAGGGGTTCATTACAATAACTTAACGTACTTCCTTCCTCACTGACTGCACGCAGCCGGATCGCTGCCACATCATACGTCGTTTTTTCTGTAAGAATCGTATGGGAACAGTCTACCAGTAACTGCGGCTTGTTCACGGGGCGTTTCTTTACGGTTTTCACGACCTTACCGCCACGGATCGCTTCAAACCGGTATTCTGTTGCCGTTCCGCCCCAGTTACCAATATATTTATTATAAAGCTCAACGGCATCTGCCATTTTCATTCCGCGCAGCAACATGCATTTTGCCGCAAGAAGGATGGTTCCAGGCGGCAGATGATTCAGTCCGTTCTTACTCACGGACTGCAGAACCTTCTTCACATCCTTTGCTTTTCCCTTCGAGAAGTTCTCCCCGTTCTGCAAAAGTTCGCCGATAAAATCATCAATGGCAATCGGCCCATGCGGCAGGTGGGTGTAAGGGGAATCCGCTGCCCGAAACTCCTTTACAAACCGGTCGTTCTTATATAGCTTCACACTGTCTGCATTCGTCACGGCATAAACATCCCGGATGAGGCACGCCGGATACTCCCCGATATCCATGGAAGACGTGATTTCCAGCACATCCTCTTCTCCCTGGCTTGCGTAGAGCGCTGCTGCCAGCTTCGGATTCCGGAACAGGTCAAGCACGCCATGGTAGCAGACCCGGTCACCGCTTCCAAAATCCTTGTGGGTATTATAATCAAACATGCACCAGCCAAAGCCTCCTGCAATCTCCTCTTCCCCATAATAGGCATCCAGAACATTCGCATGACGCAGGAGATGCTCTACCCGGTGCTGTTCGCAGTCAAAGGATTTCGTTGGGAACATATGCCCATTGTACTCACTGATCAGATATCCCTTCGAAACGTCCGGTGTCACGTCCTTTTTCTTCCGGCATCCCCGGTTGTTTCCCTCATGCGAAAAGTCATTGAACGCATACACATCCTCAAGCAGCGAACTTTTTTGCAGGTAACGCACTCCACTGGTCTGCCGCATCGGATCCAGTCTGTGTGCTGCCTCATTCGTCCTTTGATAAAATGCATCGTCATCCTCGGATTCGTTGATGCGCACGCCCCACAAAATAATGGACGGATGATTCCGGTACTGCACCACCATGTCTTCTGTGTTCCGCACGGCCTGATCCTGCCATTCCGGACCACCGATGTACTGCCACCCCGGAATCTCCGTGAACACCAGAAGCCCCAGTTCATCGCACCGGTCAAGGAAATAATGTGACTGCGGATAATGCGAGGTACGCACCGCATTCAGCTTCAGTTCGTTTTTCAAAATATCCGCATCCCATTTCTGCATGGATTCCGGCATCGCATATCCCACATAAGGATAGCTCTGGTGCCGGTTCAGTCCCCGTATTTTCAGCTTCCTTCCATTCAGATAAAAGCCGTCCCTGCAAAAATGCGCTTCCCGGAACCCGATCCGCGTTTCCACCGCATCCAGGCACGCACCGTCCCGGTACAGCTCCGTACGCAGTGTATACAGAAATGGATGCTCCACATCCCACACGTTGATCTCCTCAAAGGTATGCTCCAACACATTCCGATCGAGTAAATAAGCACTGGAAGAAGCCTCTTCCTCCTTTGTCCACAGTAGCGTCTGCCGGATCATCAGTCCCTTTTTTGACAGCTTTTCCTGAAAATCAGGCAGATTTTTGGCATTCAGGGTGATTTTTTCTCCGTGAAGCTGTAAGGTAATTTCACTTTGGAGCTTCCATTTCTTTCCTAAAGAAGCCTCCTTGCATTTCACACCGGAACCAGAGATTTCTTCCAGATGTTCCGCTTTCTTTCCACCCTGCTTTCCCAGTCCTGTACTGTCCGGACTGACCACTTCTTTCCATACCGGAATCGTCATCGGATACACATCGGCAATGGAATCCTGTTCCTTCACTTCCAGATATACTTCCCGGTAAAGACCGCCAAAGGTCATATAATCAATCACTTTTCCAAAGGGAGGAATATTCTGGCTCTCTGTGCTGTCCACCTTCACCACCAGCACATTTTCTTCCTCGCAAATAAGTGCCGGTGAAAGATCGGTCTGAAATGCTGTATAACCGCAATGATGCTCGTTCAGAAGTTCCCCGTTTAAGTATACCCATGCACTGTGCCCTGCTGCCTCAATCGTAAGCAGTACCCGCTTTCCCTGCCAGTCCGCATCCGGCCGGAATACCTTCCGGTAAGTGAAAATCCCCTGATACAGGCTTTCATCAAAATAATGCAGCGGCACCTCCTGCACCGTATGCGGAAGCTCTGCCTGCTCCAATTCCTGCGCTGCGTCAATCGTCTGCAACCCAAGGTATGACTCTTCAAAACCTTTTAAAAACTGCCAGTTCCGGTTCCAGTAAATTCGTTTCTGCTGATCCGTCATCCCGTTCTCCCTTCCGAGTCAGTAGCTTTTCATATCGACATCACCAAACAGGATTTTCTTAATTGCTCCTTCATTCAGGTTCTCGCCGATCGCAATGATCACTTCCTGTCCTGTCGGGATCGGCTGGAAGTCGAATGCATCCTTTGACGCATTGAGCTGATACCAGGCGCCTGTCTCATCCTTCAAAAATCCCTTCACGCGGAAGATCTTTCCACACCCCGGATCCTGCAGGATCTGCTTTACCTTATCGGGAAGCGTCTCCTTCGTAACCGGTGCATTCATAAAATACAAAGAATCGAATCCCAAATGATTTTCCAGATCCATTTTGCGATAGCTGGAAGAAACATATCCGCATCCGGACAGTTCCTGCAACTGTGCATCCGTCAGGGCTTCCATATTCCCGGCTATGATCTCATCTTCTGTGAGCCTCCGGCTGCACTGGATATTCTCCATAGCCTGCTGCAAATGCCGGATCGTTCCTTCAATCTGCTCCATCGTTGCCAGATCCGCATGACTTAACACGATCTTCCCTGCGTTTGCCGCCTCCGATGCCAGAATAAAGTCTGCCTCCTGTGACAGCTTCTTTTCCAGCTTGGCATCGACAATGGCAATCACATTCTTTACCTCGTACCACTGATCGAGCGGTTCTTCATGGAGTGCATCGAAAAATTCATCCACATCATAAATTCCGGACGGTTCTACCAGCACCCGGTCATACCCGGACATGCCCATCGCAATCAGCTTCGTTTTAAACCGTCTTCTGTGACAGTCGCTGTCACACCCGCCGGAAACCATTTCCAGATCACACTGGTCTCCTAATAATTCCTGCAAAAGAAGCATATCCACATTGACTGCGCCGAAATCATTCTCCAGAATTCCAATCTTCAGTCCCTGTTTCATCAGGTACTGCGCATATGCTTTGATGAATGTTGTTTTACCGGATCCCAGGAAACCGGTAATTAAATCAATCTGTACCATAGGACACCTCTTTCCATGCTATATTCAAGCTCTCTTATATATTCGAACCCTCTTATATCTCTATATTTCTGTTTACATTTCCTCTCATCCCAGTGAATCCTTCAATGCTTCCGACCAGATCGCAGTCAGCTTCTCCAGTCCGAATGCTGCATTGGCAGGGCTTGTGGAAGGCAGCACCTCCGCCGTCATTCCCAGTGTTTTCTGCTGATATTTCTCAAAATACTTTCCCGACGTCCTGCCATTACAGTAAATATGCTGAATCTTCGACTGTTCCACCACGGTGCGAAGATCGGTCGGCACCACATTCTTAATGCTGCTGTCACTTGATCCGATAATGTCACAGCTGTAAATCGTATCCCACAAGGCAACATGATGAGCTGACAGCAGTGTTTTCTTTTCTTCAATCGTGGTTGGTACGTTCTCATGAAGCACCGCACTGATCACCTTCCAGAACCGGTTCTGCGGATGCCCGTAAAAGAACATCTGCTCTCTGGATTTGACCGATGGAAGACTCCCCAGAATCAGGATCTTTGAATCAGCATCATATAACGGTGGAAACGGATGGGTAATATGCTCGTATTTTTCTTCCTTTAATGTCTTCTTATTCAACGGAATTTCCTCTGTTCTTGTTCACTGGGTTGTTCTCCTATCTTGCATCATTACTGAATCATATTCTTACGGTCTTGACAGCATATGCTTCGACCTGTACTGAATAGTTACTTTTCATCATATGTATCCAGGAAATGATGACGCACTCCCTTTTCCTTGTAAGCAATGACGGTATCAATATGCACATTCTCCACACTTCGGAAAATGCACTTCTCCACATCCGGATTGTTTTCCTTTAATTTGCGGATCAGCTCCTTCGTCTCCTGGCGCTTGGAGTGATTCTGTCCGTTGTTGCAGGTCGTACAGGTATCCGTAAATTTGCAGGCACACTGGATAAAATGAAGTCCGTTATAATCGCGCCATGCCTTGATGTCATCCTCACGGATATAGTACAGCGGACGGATCAGCTCCATTCCTTCAAAGTTCGTACTATGGAGCTTCGGCATCATCGACTGGATCTGGGCACCATACAGCATTCCCATTAAGATCGTTTCAATCACATCGTCATAATGATGTCCAAGCGCGATTTTGTTGCATCCCAGCTCCCTTGCAAACGCATAAAGATTTCCGCGGCGCATTCTCGCGCACAGATAGCAGGGGGACTTCTCCACGGTATATACCGAATCAAAAATGTCACTTTCAAAAATCGTAATCGGAATCTGAAGCGCTCTGGCATTGTCCTCAATTACCTGACGGTTTTCCTTATTATAGCCCGGATCCATCACCAGATACTTGACTTCAAAATCCACCTTGCTGTATTTCTTCAATTCCTGAAACAGCTTTGCCATCAGCATGGAATCCTTACCGCCGGACATACAGACCGCCACCCGGTCACCATCCTTAACCAGCTCATAATCCTTTAATGCCTTGATAAACGGACTCATCAGGGAGGTACGGAATTTCTTCTGCAGACTGTGTTCCACCTTCCGGCAAAGCTCGTCCTCCTGCTGGTTCTGCATGTCATAGCGCAGCCATCCCAGATACCCTTCCTGCAGACTGTAAGCTTCGTAGCCCTGATCGCACAAAGCCTGTGCCAGATCCACACTGATAATTCCCCGTGCACAATACAGAATGATCTTCTTTGACCTATCCTCCGGCGGATTCAACACAAGCTCCTGCGCATCGGCCCAGACAGATCCCGGAATCAGTCCGTAGTTCCGGTCATATTCATTCCGGATGTCGATAATCAGAAGCTCCTCCGGGTTCATTTCCATAAGTTCTTTTGCTGTTATTTCCATTGCTGTTTCTTCCTGCTCCAATCTATATTCCTGTAAATGAATCGTAACTATTTCTTACGGCTTCTTCCTCTTTCCGGTTCTGCGACAGCGTACCGATCGTAATTCCTAAAAATACGATGGCAAGCAGCAGCATCGGCGCCACCACATAGCCATGCAGCGAATCCAGTATGGTGATTCCCGTGAAATATTTCACACCTTTCATTCCCATATAGCGGTTCATGACAACCGCTCCGACTCTCGCTCCCGCATTAATCACCAGATTTAAAACCAGTGCCACAATGCTCATGATAAAGCCGGTTCTTTTGGAAGCACACATCAAAACGATGCAACTCACCAGATAAAGAAGAAATATCAGAATCGTTGACCAGAGGTTCACAGTATGAACCACCGGCTCATCCAACTGGATTCCTGCACTAAACAGCGGGAAAAATTTTTCCTGATTGCTATGAAGCAGGATTTCCAAAGCAACTCCTAAAAATGTGAATGCGGTTGCAATTACCATTAAAATCTTTGAAGTCCGTGTGACCATAACTACCTCCCTTTCGATTGTCCCTTTTTCTCTGAGGCACATTATAACATATATCCAACGATGTTCCAATAAATATACTACACAACTGAAATTGCAAAAAGCCAGAAAACGATTATGCCTTTTGCACTCTCGTTTTCCGGCTTTTCCTAAGGCTTTTCCTTCGTCCCTACTCCTCAAACATCTTCGGGATGAAGATCCTTGCATATTCGGTCCAAAACTCCATATTGTGCTCTCCCTTGGACTCCATATAACAATGCGACACCTCATACTTATCGAGAAATCTGTGAAACTCACGGTTCTTTTCAAGCAGGAAGTCCTCGGTTCCACACGCCATATAAATATCCGGCATCTTCCGCTGTTCATTCAGGATCTCTTCTACCAGCACCTCCGGATTATAGCGGCTGATCTCGATCCTGTCCAGATCTCCGAAGCAGCCGTGATAGTACTCATAATTGGCAACCTCGTTTGATCCTCCCGGCTGCATATGGGCAATCTCATGAATAATGAGCGCCGAAGAAAGCGCTGCCACCTTTCCGAAGGTCTCCGGATACTGTAATGCCGTATGCAGCGCCCCGAAGCCGCCCATGGAAAGCCCCATGATATAAGTCTCTTCCGGATTCATGGCAAGACCAAAGGTCTTACGGATATAATCCGGCAGTTCCTCTCCGATAAAGGCTCCATACTGATGTCCGGTAGCCGGACCATCTACCCAGAAGCCGTTTTCTCCGCTCGGCATCACGATTGCGAAATTGTAAAGTGTACTTAAATTATCCGGCACCCAGTTCTCTGCAGCACCGGTATATCCATGCAGAAGAAAAAGGGTCTTCATCCGTTTCCCTTTACGCTTCTGCTCAATCTGCCAGGTATTGCAGAAATCTCCCGGAATAATCATCTGAAACTGCACCGTCCTGCGCAGACAGTTTGAGAAAAAATCAATAGTTAAATGTGCCATTCTTCATCCACTCCTTTTCCAGTCCTTATGCAGACCTTCTATAACCGGAACCGTTCAATGATGGTTCCTAATTTTGCAATGCTGTCACGGCTTTCACGAAGCAGCTCATAGCCCTCTGTGGTCTTTGCAGCAGCATCGGAGGATTTTTCCGCGATCTGGCTGACACCCTGTGCGGACTGGCTGATCGTTTCACTGACATTGGTCACATTCTCTGCAATATCACTGATCTGCTCATCCAGCTTTGTAATCTCACTGTAAACTCTTCCCATTGCATCCGCAAAGGTATTGGCATCCGCCTGATATTCCTTACCGATCTCCCTGAAGGAATTATAATCAAGCACTACCGTATTCTCCAGGAAATCCATAATCGTCGTCATACAGTCGGTCATACTGTTAACGGCACTGTTGACCTCTGTAACCATTTCCGTAATGCCATCCACCGTTGCATAGGTCTGATTTGACAGATTTCCAATCTCTGTTGCCACAACGGCAAAGCCTTTTCCCGCTTCACCGGCACGTGCTGCCTCAATATTGGCATTCAAGGCAAGGAGATTGGTCTGGGACGAAATCTGTTTGATGTTTTCGGTCAGATTGTTAATCTGGTCAACCGCCTTGGACTTCTCAATGGCTTCCTTGGTTTTTATCTTCATCTCCTCGAAAATTGCCAGTGCCTTATTGCTTGAAGAAATGGTTGTGCTCTGGAGCTGGTCAGCTCTGCCCTTCACCTGTACTGAGGTCTCCTGTCCTTCCTTTGAAAGCTTCTTTATATCTTCCGTATTTTGCTTAATACCATCAATGTTACCGTTAATCATGGATGCACTTGCTGTTGTCTCCTGCATGCCGGCTGCCATTTCCTGCGTGGTTGCGGAATTATCCTCTGCCATTTCACTGTTTGCGTGCATGATGGAATCCAGCTTATCCATACCAGTCAGAATGGTTGTCTCCGCAGCTGTAATGTCTCCGATCAGTTCACGGAATACCTTTCTCATATCACTGACAGCTCCCGCCATCACACCGGTTTCATCCTTACGCTTTACCAGGGATTCCCCTGATTTTGTTTTCTGGAAATCAAGATCCGCTGTCTGACGGATGACCTTCGTGATGCCGGTAATCGGAGCAGCAATACTCCTGCTTAAAATAACCGCAAGTACGATACAGATAAGCAGACATACCACACAGGTGCCGATCATCATGGCCGACAGGCTTACAGCATCTGAGGTAATCTCACTGTCCGGGGCAGACAGAGCTACCATCATTCCATTATCCAGCGTATAGAATACCGCACTGGTCTTTGTTCCGTTACTGCTAAAGCCCTCTACCTGTCCCTCATTTGCTGCATCACACATCCGTGCCTTTTCATCTGCCGTCATCCCAAGCTGCTCAAGATCCGCGCCGTTTTCCATCTCTGGATGGTACATAATGGAGCCATCCGGCTTATAAAGGAAGGAATATCCGGTAGAAAATGCCTTTGTTTTTTCAACCATTCCCGTAATCTGTGAAAAATCAATATCCATTCCGATAATACCAACGGATTCCCCGTCAACATACAGCGGAACAACATAAGAAATCATATAAACATTCACATTACCGTTGAGATAAGGATCCATCCACAACGGTGCACCGTTCTCTACAGGAACATAATACCAGCCGACATGCTCCACATCCGTTTTGTCATACATGGTAAAGTCCGTTGGTACAGAACTGGTGAATTCCTCGTCCGTGCTGTTTCTGGTAAGGAAAATACCGGAAGTCGGTTCCGTAAAATCAGGATTGTACCGCACATAAACGCAGATAGCACCATCGGTGTGCTCTCCAAACTTCACAACATCACTCATAATGGAATCCGTATACTGCTTCACATAGACTGCACTGCTCTTAAACTTCGAAAAATCAAGCTTATTCATTGCAATACTGCTTAAGGTATCTACGGACTGTTCGATTTTCGAAATCTGTGCATTAATCTGTTCCTGCTCGTTCCGGCACTTCAATGCCAGCTCCTGTTCAGCCCCCTGATTTGATGTCTGATACACATTCCGAAGACTCATAAATCCAACCGGAATGGCTGAAAGTAAGGTACATGCAATAATACTTACAATAATTTTTGTCTTAATGGATTTCATAACCCCGCCTCTTTTCCTGTTTTATGAATAGCTATTGCTTTAATAAATATCCGGAATATTCATTTTCCGTTATTTACTGTTTATTCTCCTCTGTCTGATGTGTTTTACTCTACGACCACAACGCCATCGTCCTTCACGGTAATGGTCATGTCATCCTTTACATAGGAAAGGAACTCTTCGCCAAGGCTGTCTACAACCGGCATGCTGACATTGTCAAGCCACACATCCGCCAGAATGGCTCCGGCTCCCGCCAGTGAGTCAATCGGCTCTGAAAACAGCATACATGCAGGCTGACGGTTCATGGAGCATGCACAGTAAAGAACCAGTCCTCCCGTCGTTGATCCGATGGTTGTCGGCAGACACAAGGCCTTGCCTGCCATCTGCTTTCCATAAAGATCCGGATTGTTCTGATCTCCACAGGTTGCCTTCTTGTCCCCGAACTGCAATGCCTTCTGGAAAGATGCCAGCGTATTTAAGCCTCCGTGGGATACGAGTGCCTTTGCTGTTGTCGTTCCGTTCGCTACAACTCTTCCTTTAAATTCTTTCATCGGGCCGTTCCTCCTTTTGTGATCTGCTCCAGAATTTCCGCATCGGTATAATATCTCGCACTGGTGTAGGTTCTAAGCTTGTTGCTGGAAGTAATGACCGGCATCTTTTCACTGAGCGGATTGTTCATATACATCAGCGGACAAATATAGGAAGTAATAACTCCCGCCTGCTTCAACGTCGCTGCATAAGGGGTTTCTTCAAACTTCTTAAGCACCGCCGGAGCTGCCGTAAATACGGTCGGAATGCAGACCCTTGTCTTTCCGTATTTCTTAAGGCTTTCTTCGATCTTCTTTGTCCAGTCAATCAGCTGGTTCAGACTCATATGCGGACATCCCATAAAGCAGAGCTTCGGAGCCGCATCCTTCTTTTTCCAGATAACCGGGTAACTGCGGTATACCCGGTCAAGCTCCGCATCATCCACAACATAAACCTTCGCATTCTCTGTAATCAGATCCTTACCATACTGAACCGCCTCAGGTGTGATATTCTCCACATGATAAAGTCCTACGGCTCCGTTAGAAGCAGTCGCTGCACCAAAGTCCTTCAGATAAGTTTTGGCATCCTCATCCAGCCCTCCCGGAAGCCACTGATCCAGTCCTATGATATAAGGAACCTCCGCCATAACCTTCATTCCGATTGCAGAGCCGAGAAGCTGTGCCTCCGGCTTTTTCGTCGTTTCGATCCTGACAATCCAGGTCGCTTTTCTTCCTTCATCGGTAAGAAGTCCGAAGTTCGGCACAAAGCCCGCAACCGAACCCATCAGATCAATAATTCCGGAGTTACGGTTACATCTTGCCCCCAGTACGGAATTGGCATATACCACTGCCGAAGATTCCGACCAGGACAGCACCTCGCCCATCGCCGGTGTATTTCCCACCTCCTTCATATAGCAGGTGCAGGTATATGCATCCTTTTCCATGATTCCTAGTCTGATAAGCTGCTTCTCATAATCCTCCTGCTTGGAATACATGAAATTTTTAAACACAATATTCTGTAAAAAGGAACTCGGCACATTGGGATCAAGCGGTCTTGGATCTGCCGAAAACTTCTGCTTCGATACATTCCCGGATTCAATCAGGCGGTCCATCAGTTCATAAACCGGGGCCAGTGCCTTTAATCCAAACGAGGTTACCAGGTGGTTATACTGACTCGTTACCGGTACCATGGAATCTGCTCCGAACAATTCCCCGTACCTCACCAGCGTCTTCATAATTCTGGCAAGGATGTCTCCCTGCTTTCCATCTAGAATTTCCTGTTGTTCTTTCGTTAAATTCAAAATGATCACCTCACTCCTTAAATCTTCATGGCTACTTCATAGGCCCGCCATACGACACTTCTTAAATTACCGACCTGCTTACAGTCACCGACCAGATGTACATTCCGGCTCTCTTCGGCAAGCGGATTGGGAAGATAACCGGCAGAACTGATCACGCTGTCACACGGAATGGTGATCTCTCTGCCTTCCTTATCCTTACAGATGATCCTGCCATCTTCTACAGACTGTAAGGTGGTTTCAAGATAAACCGGCACCTTCTGCCATGCAAACCATTCTCTTAAATAGGAGCTGTTCGCCAGACACACACCGGTCTGCGCAATCAGGTCATCCTTCATTTCCACGATCACCGGCTTTTTGCCCTGTAAAGCCAGTTCATATGCAATTTCACATCCGGTAAGTCCACCGCCGACAACGGCTGCCTTTTCCCCCACCGGTGTTCCGGTCAGAAACTCACAGGCTTCCACCATCTTCTCATGTCCCGGAACCTTCTTAAGGACACGCGCAACCGAACCGGTTGCAACGATCACCGGACTTCCGGCAAACGGCTCAAGGCTCCTGATCTCTTCATTAAAATGAATCTCGATATCCAGATCCTTCATCTGCTTTTTGTACCAGGTCAGGAGGTCACGTAATTTACCCTTATAGCTTTCCGCACTTGCTGCGATAAAGGTTCCGCCAAGCTCTCCCTTCTTCTCATGGATTACCGGTTCATGTCCGCGCAGCTTTAACACTCTGGCTGCCTCCATACCGCCGATACCGCCGCCAATAATATGTACCTTCTTCGGACTTGCGGTCTTTACAAGCTTATGCTTCTCCCACTGCATCGTTTCCGCATTCACCGCACATCTTGCAAGGTGCAGGGAATCCGAAAGTGCCTGATCGTTGGGAACACCCTTGTAATGACACATGTTAAAGCATCCGTTATGGCAGAGAATACAGGGACGGATATTGTCCTCCTGTCCATTCATCAGCTTCGTTACCCATTCCTGGTCTGCCAGGAACTGACGGGCAAACCCGGCACCGTCAAGCCTGCCATCCCGGATCGCCTCTGCTGCCACACGGGGATCCATACGTCCTGCACACACCACCGGAATATCCACGAACTTACGGATATGCTCCACATCCTCAAGGTTACAGTTTTCCGGCATATAAATCGGGGGATGTGCCCAATACCAGGCATCGTAGGTTCCATTGTCGCAGTTGAGCATCTCGTATGCCGTCTTCTGCTTG
>ENA-OROZ01001249-OROZ01001249.1-human-gut-metagenome-genome-assembly--contig:-NODE-1249-length-24248-cov-3.437854_pt1 | contig 24248 bp, 19 predicted proteins | sample MGYA00242138_ERZ509066 | MGnify/ENA primary metagenome ERZ509066 (study PRJEB26280, sample SAMEA2338691) | human gut metagenome | biome: human gut; feature: human-associated habitat; material: faeces... | reverse complement strand
CCCGCCATATTCTGGACGTCTCGGATCGTCTTCGCGTCGCTCCGGTTTGCTCTCACCCAGACAACCCGGTCATTTTCATCCGTTACGAGTCCCATGCCATCGTAAGCTGCCTGCACCGCGCTGGAAAATTCCGCATACGAGCCTTTCAGGCGTCCCTCGCTGTAGGCACTGTAAATCCGCTGTGCAGCCGCGCCATTGTTCTGAAGCACAATCACATCATTTTCTTCTGCTGCCACCTGCTTCGGAACATGCACCTTCGTGCTCCGTGCCGTCTTGCCTGCATCCAGCTTGACGCAGTAGAGACGCCCCTTTGCACTGTCATTTAACGTAGCGATTCCATCCAGTGGATCTTTCGACACTTCCTCATTACAGACCAGCGTGTCCTCGTCCATCGGCTGATAGCCGCTTCCTATCTGGCGCATCCGTGACAGATGAACCCGGCTGTCCTGAATCCGCACATCCACCAGGCTGACGCCCGGCTTCTCATAGCGGGTCTCCATCTCCATATTGCTGCCAACGATCTCGACCGCATACAGCGGAAGCCCCGTCACGCGTCCGTCCATCGTAAGCTGCTCGTTCGGATGGGCAAGCCCGTAGACTAAGTCGGTTCCGACAAATCCGATCAGCCGGATCACGGTCTGATCCGGGAAGGAAATCTCATCCTTCTTGCCCGTCTCCAGATTCATGACATGCAGCTTGGTCGAACGGTAAATATCCGCCCCATCCTGCCACGCAATCCGGGAGGCATCCGTGCTGACTGCAAAATTTTCCTCCGTCAGGCCATCTGCCACCACCATGTACTCTTTTCCCGTCAGATCGACACTGTAAACCGCATGGTTCATCAGCACATACAACGTCTGCCCGCCGCTTAAGTAGCACAGCTGGTTGATATCCTGGCGCAGGTTGCCGTAATCGGTCGATGCCGGCAGATACAGCCGCTCTGTCAGGGCATTTCCCGCACTCTCATAGCGGTACAGCGCGATTCCCGTCGTTCCCTCGTGGTTACCGCGGCTCATATAGCCGTACACGGCAAAATCAATCTGGCCTGCCTCGCTCACATCCAGAATCTTGATTCCGTAGGTATCATAATTGACCCTCGTATCATTCTCGCTCTTGCGGAACGCAAATACCTTTGTGCTCTCTTTTTTTCCTGTATCATAAATCCAGAGCGCCCGGTTTGCCACAAAGGCACGGTATTTCCCCGCTTCATCCTGCATTGACTGCAGATCCTCCGCATCCGAAACCCCCAGCTGAATCCGGTCGCCAGAATAGGCGCTGCTCTCCCCCGTAAAAATCTGGTCCGCGCGGCGGTCATAATTCATCATGTAGATGCGCTGTGCGCCCAGCTTCATCGTGAAGCTCTCGATCACATCGTAATAAGCAGCCGCCTTGCCATCCTTCATCTCACTTACAGCATACTTTAAATCGATCGTCCCAATGATGCCCTGCAGCTCCCGCAGATGAATTTCCGGTTCGCTGACCCGCTCCATCGAAAGCCCTTTCCAGGTCAGCTGGCTGAAATCACTTTTTAACGTCACATGTCCCAACGAACTGTTGTCCGCATTCGGATCCGTCTCCAGATAGGTCGTCAGCTCCCTCGCTGAATCATAATCAAACGTCTTTTCAGAAAAGGACACCGCCAGATCGACCATCTCCTGCACACGGCTCTCCTGCTGCCACATCACGCGCGTGTAAAAATAGATCGCCGGGTGCTTTTCCGTCGCGATCGCAATCGTTAAGCGGTATTCGCTTTCCTCCGTCAGAAGGTTCTGGATCGGAAGCTCCGCAGAAACCTCTTCCCCTGACTGTTCCCAGTGGTCAAGCGTTGTCCGTTCTACCAGACGTTCGCCGTCCAGACTGCGGATCTCATACTGCATCCCCGTAATCTGGGAGTCCAGCTTGTCGATCGTCACCGACAGTTTCCGGTCTGCCGGAAGCAGCGTCAGATCCCCGCGTCCAGCCGCTTTCTGGCTGTCCTCCACGAAACCGTCCAGCTCGTTCATCCGCCGCCCCAGAATATTCACATAAGCGACTGGAAGGTTCGCGTCCTCAATCGAGGTATAGACTGCCCCATCCTCCCGCAGCTGCATCCAGGACCAGGTAAAATAACCGACTGCTGCCAGCACAAATAAGATCAGTAAAATCAGTATCTTTTTCAGGTTTTTCTTCATATATCAAATCAATTCCTTTTATCGCTCCACCATACCAGTTCCGTATCTTCACAGGTACAGGAAAATCTACCCGCCGAACTGTTTCCGTTTTGTCATGCACGCCAAAAACTGCCGCAGGCACCCATCTGTCCCGGCGGCAGCCTTTGTTTCAGTATAACACAAGCAGGCTCCAAATTCCAGAATTTCTATGATTTGTAAGAACTCCGATTGTGTTACTGTTCACGCATACGTGCCCAGTAACGGAATTTGCCGTGGCTTCGCATTTAAATACGGCAAATTCCTGCTGCCACCACGTTTTCTTACGGCACTTTCGGTTCCAAAAGTGCCTACCCGTGAACAGTATTTCCAAATCGGTAAAATTCGTTGTCACAACTGGGTGTTACCGCATTTTAATTCAGAAAATTTACACCTGAAAATTGCCATTTCAGCACTTCCGACACCGTCTTCGCTCCTGCAGCTCATTCATTAATAAAACCTGAAGAAAATCCTGAAGCGGCGCTCCCCACGGATTCCCCGGTCTCCCCGGACGCGGTCCCGGCGGCGGACTCCATGGACGGCGCTCCTGCGCGGTCAGATTCGGCTCATCCGCCTCCCACACCATATATCCAGCGTTTCCGCCCTTCTGTTCGCCCCGAAGTGGTCCATACCATACATCATTTCCAGGAAGATGCGGCTGTATGCTGGTTCCCGCCAGATTCTCTTCTCTTTCTCCACCAGGAGAATCTATTTTCAGGGAATTTTCCACCATCGCCGTTCCTTCTTCTGTGGATACGGTGCCCACGTCCGCCGCCTTCATATAGGTCGTCAGTGTATCCGTCCTTTCCGTTCCAGCCGGATAAACTTTCTGCCATTTTTCCAGTGCCCGTTTTGTCAGTTTTTCCAGAAAGATCCGATCCGGATATTCATCATAGATGGGACTCCCCTCATACTCCAGCTCATCACAGACCGCTTCCACGCAAAGCTGCATCTGCTTACATGCAGCCGGATAAAGACTCTTAAAATATGCAAAATCCTGCATCGGACTGCCATTCCCCCTTAATTCAAGGCTTACATGGTATCCTATGCAGGATTTATGCGTATCATGTTATTCTCACGTACCGTTTTTCACGTTATCCTCTGCACAGCCGAATCAGCTGTTCCATTTCGCAGTATCGTTCTCATGATGTTTTATCTTTTTAAATAATTCTGTTTCTTTAAACTGTTCCTCAAATTATCAAAACAGTTTTTCCGGGTACACGCCCTCACGGATCAGCGCCCGGATCGACTCCGTCACGCTCTCCTTATCCTCACGGTAGGTCACACCAAACCAGCAGTCGTGCGTCTCCAGAAGTTTCACCCTTGCGCGCCCGTCGTGGATCATCTGATCGATGATCGTCGGAAGCAGGTACTCCGACTTCACGTCGCCCTCTTTCAGACCCGCAAGAAACTCTGGAAATCCTTTTTCCAGCTCCTCCACAAAGCCCGGTGTGAGTCCCCACATATTCATCGATACATGCTGGTTCTCCTGTACCGAAACCGGATTCCCCTCTTTGTCCGTCGCCGTCATGCCGTCCGCTGTCTTCTGGATATTGTAGGTTTCGGTTACGCGTTTTAAAATCTCTCCCTCGCCCACCTCACAGACGCCGCGTGTCACGCCGCCGTTCTCGCTGAGCGTATTTGCCAGAATAAAGCCGCCCATGCAGATATCATACACCGGTGCGTTCACGTCCATCTGTTCCACCATGTATGTATGAATCTTTCGAAACACTTCTTTTCCATAATAATCATCCGCATTGATCACCAGGAATGGCTCTTCGACCAGTCCGCGTATGCTCAAAATCGCCTGTCCAGTTCCCCACGGTTTTTTCCGGTCTGCCGGGACACTGAATCCCTCCGGTACATCCGAAAGCTCCTGGAATGCGTATGTCACCGGCGCAATCTTCTCAATCCGGTTCCCGATCACTTCTTTGAAGTCCTCTTCCAAATCATGACGGATCACAAAGATAATCCGGTCAAATCCAGCTTCCAGCGCGTCATGGATGGAGTAATCCATAATGATCTCCCCATTCGGACCCACCGGCTCCAGCTGTTTGATCCCTCCGCCAAAACGGCTTCCGATTCCGGCTGCCATAATGACAAGTGCTGTTTTTTTCATCTGCCCTCTCCTCGTCCGTATATTTGCTGCCATCTGAACATTATGTAAACAACAACATTTTTACTGCAATCGTATGTCCAGTATAGCACAGAACCCCTGTGGTTGCAATCATCCACAGGGGTTTCCATTTCCACAATTAAATGCGAAGCCACGGCAAATTCCGTTACTGGGCACGTATGCGTGAACAGTAACTATCATGGAGCACTTAATGGAACAGCGCCGTCACATTCGCCACTTCCTCCGCTGCCGCCGCACGCGTCAGGGACGATAAATCATAGAAGCAGTAACCGCTCACCTGTCCGGTTGCCCGTCCGGCCTGCACCTCGCGCTTCATGATATCATGATACCGCTGCCACTCCGGCACCTCGTTGCCGTCCACTGCATCTGTTCCGGTCTTATAGAGCGCCAGACCGACATACAGCTTCACATTGCCCTTCTTTTTCAGCGTCACCCACTCATTCAGGCAGTTTGCAAACGCATAGCCCGCTGCCTGGCCGTTCTGCTTCGCCTCAAATCCCCAGTAAATCTGCGGCATCAGGTAATCCACATAGCCGCTCTGGGTCATCCACGCATCCACATCTGTAAACTGGCGGGTATCTTTTCGGAGGTTCTGTAAATATCCCTCCGGGCTGATACCGAACAATGCCTGCGGACGGATCGACTTGACCGCACTGTAAACGCCCCTTACCAGCTCATTGACATTATTCCGTCTCCACGCCGCCACACTCAGCGATGTGCCGCCCGCCTGGTACTCCGGATAATCAAACCATGTTTCCGCCTTGCTGTCATCGAGATTCGGATAGAAATAATCATCAAAATGGATGCCGTCCACCTCATAATTCGTCACGATCTCTTTCACACCGTCAATAATCAGCTGGCGCACCTGCGGAATCGCCGGATTGTAATAATACTCACCATTCTGGCACAATACCCACCGGTCATTCGAACTGTCCCCGTCCTTCGCCCACGCGATCGCCGGATTTGACGCACACAGATCCGAATAACGGTTCAGATACCCCGTGATCCGGTACGGATTGATCCACGCATGAAGCTGCAAGCCCCGCTGATGCGCCGCCTGCACCGCATATGCCAGCGGATCATACCCCGGATTCTTTCCCTGTTTTCCAGAGGCAAATTTAGACCACGGGAAATACTGTGACGGATACATCGCATCTCCATCCGGGCGAACCTGTAGGAAAACCGCATTTAACCCTTTCTGTACACAGAGATCCAGTGTCTGATCCATCGCTTTCTTATATCCAGCCTCATCCTTCGCCCATCCATTCCAGTCCAGATACGAAACCCAGACACCTCTCATCTCTCCACTTCCAGGACTGCCGCCCGATACCGGACCCGCATACGCCTTCGAAACCGGCAGGAACAACATCCCCACCGCCAAAAGAAATGCTGCCACCCAGCCGATCACCCTCTGTACCTGCTTTGCCATGCAAAATTCCTCCCCTCATTTCCTCCTATTCTACCAAATATTTCCAATAAATACTTTACTTTTTTCTGTCTCTTTTATTTTTCCAATACACAGGGACGAGCCCGCGAGGTCCGAACCGCCTTTCATATATCTTTGTACGCATCTTGAACACAGGTGTCCGAACAGGGCGGACGCAGTCCGTCATGGGCGAACATCTGTAGTGAAAACAAGCGAACAAAGGTATATCGAAAGGGCGTTCGAACCTCGTGGGCTCGTCCCGTCATTTTCACAACTATGTGCAAAAAACCTCCCCTGACAGCCCTAAAGCCGCCAGAAGAGGCATTTTCATCATCACGAACAAAGCTCCCGCTTCTCCTTATAATGATGCTTCTCCTCCAGCATCATATCCTTCACCTTCATCAGGCGGATCTGCGTGCTTCTCTCATTTTCATCCAGCTTCATCGTGATATATTTGATATTTTTGCGCGCCTCCGGAATAATTACGTGTTCCAGCGCATTGACTCTCCGGCGCGTTTTCTCGATCTCGGCTGCCATGAGCTGGCAGGCTTTCTCTGTCTCGGACAGCCGCAGCATATCCGGCAGAATGTCCGCCAGCGACTTGACTGCCCCGTCCAGATCGCTCGAAGTAAACGCAAATCCATACGAGTAAATATCGTTCTCATCCGCCGTCCGGGTCTTATAATGGAACACCGGAATATCGACGCTCATTACGTTTTTCTTGTCTGCTTCCAGATAAACCGCCTGTTTCGGCGCGGCAAGCGCGGTATTTAACGCCTGCTCGGACATCCCGGCTTTAGCGATGACGAAATTCACATTCGCACTCCGGATGCCCGCCTCCACTTTCTGGCGCAGCGCCATATTTTCCCGGACCAGATCCAGAAACTGACGCATCAGCTCATCCCGCTTATCCTTCAGCAGTTTATGTCCCCGCGTGGCTGTCGCCAGCTTCTTTTTCAGCCTCGTAAGCTCCATTCGGGTCGGGTTGACCTGTGTCGATGCCATGCGTACCACCTCTCTCCTGCAATCACTTTGTCACGACAGATCCGCCAGCTCCCGCAGCCGCGTTATGACACGCCGCTTTCGTTTTCAAGCGCATCCGCCATGCACAGGCATTTTTACTCTTTCCCATAATACAGATCCAGATACTTCTCATCGATACGTTTCAGCTCGCTTCTCGGCAGGATGGAAAGCAGTTTCCAGCCAATCCGCAGCGTCTCCTCGATATCGCGGTCCGTATTGTAGCCCTGGGAAACATATTCTTTTTCAAAGGCGTCCGCAAATTTTGCATAGATTAAGTCAACATCGGACAATGCCGCCTCGCCCAGGATCACCATGAGTTCCTTCGCTTCCTTGCCGCGGGCATACGCCGCAAAGAGCTGGTTTAAGGTGTTCGAATGGTCGGCACGCGTCTTGCCCTCGCCGATTCCCTTATCTTTCAGACGGGACAGCGACGGAAGTACGTCAATCGGCGGTGTGATACCCTTGCGGTACAGATCACGGCTTAAGATAATCTGTCCCTCGGTAATATATCCGGTTAAGTCCGGAATCGGGTGCGTCTTGTCATCCTCCGGCATGGTTAAGATCGGAATCATCGTGATCGAACCATTCTTGCCTCTCTGGCGTCCGGCTCTCTCATACAGGGATGCAAGATCCGTGTACATATAACCCGGATAACCACGGCGTCCCGGAACTTCCTTACGGGCAGCCGAAATCTCTCGCAGCGCATCCGCGTAGTTCGTGATATCCGTCAGGATAACGAGAACGTGCATATTTTTCTCAAATGCCAGATACTCGGCAGCCGTCAGCGCCATACGCGGGGTCGCGATACGCTCAACCGCCGGATCGTTTGCCAGGTTGATAAACAGGACGGTACGGTCGATCGCGCCCGTCTCCTTAAAGCTCTCAGTAAAGAAATGCGCTTCCTCAAAGGTGATACCCATCGCCGCAAAGACAACGGCAAACGGTTCGTCCGTGCCGCGCACCTTCGCCTGTCTCGCAATCTGGGCTGCCAGATTCGCATGCGGCAGACCGGACGCCGAGAAAATCGGCAGTTTCTGACCGCGGACCAGTGTATTCAGACCATCGATCGCGGAAACACCCGTCTGGATAAACTCCTGCGGATAGCTTCTCGCCGCCGGGTTCATCGGCAGACCATTGATATCGCGGCGTTCCTCCGGCAGGATCTCCGGACCGCCATCGATTGGGTTGCCCAGACCGTCAAAGACGCGTCCCAGCATATCCTCCGATACGCCAAGTTCCATCGTTCTGCCTAAAAAACGCACCTTACTATTTGAAAGGTTGATACCCGTGGAACTCTCAAAAAGCTGTACCAGCGCATTGCCGCCATCGATCTCCAGCACCTTGCAGCGTCTCTTTTCGCCGCTCGCCAGCTCGATCTCGCCCAACTCGTCATAGGTAACATTTTCCACGCCCTGCACCAGCATCAGAGGACCTGCAACCTCCTGTATGGTTCTATATTCTTTCGGCATTTAGAATGCCCCCTTTCCAGCCGCATCGGCAACCTCTTTCGCAAGTTCATCGAGGACCGCCTGATACTCTTTCTCCACGTCTTCTGCCTTCGTATATTTAAAACGTCCGATCTGCTCGCGCACCGGCATCTTGATGAGATTCTGGATGGAAGCGCCGCCTTCCAGCGCTTTCTTCGACTGCTCATAGAACGCCAGCACCAGCTTCATCATGCGGAACTGCTTCTGCAGTGGTGTATACGTGTCAATCTCATGGAAGGAGTTCTGATGCAGGAAATCCTCACGGATCGAGCGCGCCGCTTCCATTTTCAGGCGGTCGATCGGGGACAGTGCATCCATGCCGACCATCTTTACGATCTCCTCCAGCTCTGCCTCTTCCTGCAGAAGGCTCATAAGACCCTGGCGGCAGCTCATCCACTCATCCGATACATTCTCATCAAACCATTTTCCCAGATTGTCCACATACAGGGAATAGCTGGTCAGCCAGTTGATCGCCGGGAAATGGCGCTTGTATGCCAGCGCTGAATCGAGTCCCCAGAATACCTTGACGATACGCAGCGTCGCCTGGGAAACCGGCTCGGAAATATCGCCGCCTGGCGGGGATACGGCTCCGATTGCGGACAGCGCGCCCTCGCGTCCGTCCCTGCCAAGGCAGATGACATGACCGGCACGCTCATAGAACTGTGCCAGACGGCTTCCTAAGTAGGCCGGATAACCTTCCTCGCCCGGCATCTCTTCCAGACGTCCCGACATCTCTCGCAGCGCCTCCGCCCATCGGGAGGTGGAATCCGCCATCAGTGCCACCGAATAACCCATGTCGCGGAAATACTCTGCGATCGTGATACCCGTGTAAATCGATGCCTCGCGGGCTGCTACCGGCATATCCGAAGTATTGGCAATCAGCACGGTCCGCTGCATCAGGGAGTGCCCGGTCTTTGGATCCTTTAACTCCGGGAACTCATTTAAAACATCCGTCATCTCGTTGCCGCGCTCACCGCAGCCGATGTAAACAACAATGTCCGCTTCCGCCCATTTCGCCAGCTGGTGCTGGATGACGGTCTTGCCGCTTCCGAACGGTCCCGGTACGGCTGCCACGCCGCCCTTGGCGATCGGGAAGAATGCGTCAACGACACGCTGTCCGGTGATCAGCGGTTTTACCGGCGGCAGCTTCGTCTGGTACGGACGTCCGCGCCGAACCGGCCATTTCTGCATCATTGTAAGCTCTTTTTCGCCGTTTTCCGTCTCAATGACCGCTACAGTTTCCTCCACCGTAAATTCACCGCTCTTGATCTCTTTGACGGTACCTTTTACACCATACGGCACCATAATCTTATGCTCAATGATCAGCGTCTCCTGCACGGTACCGATGATGTCGCCTGCTTCCACACTGTCGCCCGCTTTCACGGTCGGCACAAACTGCCATTTCTTATCACGCTTTAAAGACGGAACCTCAACGCCGCGCTTTAAGTTGTTGCTGCCCGTCTCCTTCATGATATCGTCCAGCGGCCGCTGGATTCCATCGTAGATACTCGTCAGGAGTCCCGGTCCCAGTTCAACCGAAAGCGGCACATCCATCGACTCTACCGGCTCGCCAGGTCCTAAACCGGAAGTCTCCTCATATACCTGAATCGACGCTTCATCTCCGTGAATCTCTATGATCTCGCCAATCAGACGTTCGTCGCTGACGCGGACGACGTCAAACATATTGGCATCCCGCATCCCGCTGGCGATAACCAGCGGTCCTGCTACCTTCTTTATCGTTCCTTTGCTCATTGGAAGGTTTCACCCACCTTTCTATCATGCATCTCCAAACAGAATATCCGATCCAACTGCCTGTTCCACCGAATGCTTGACCGACTCCACGCCTTTTCCCGTATTCCCGGAAATCCCCGGAATCAGGATCACGGACGGAAGCGGCTGTTCCCGGTAGCGGTCGATAGCTGCCTCAATCCCGGCAGCCGCCGCCTCGGTGATATAGATCACCGCGTAGGAACCAGAAGCCAGTTCCAGAAATACTTTCTCCGTCTCTTTTACATCGGACACCGGAAATGTCTCCAGTCCCAGCGCCGCAAATCCGTAGATGCTGTCGTAATCTCCGACTACTGCAACCTTATACATACATCTCCCTTATCCTTTCCCGAATCTGTTCCTCCTCAAGACCGTTCAGACGGGCGGTCAGGATGATACGGACCGTTTTAATCTCATTTTCCTTCGCCAGCACATAGGCAACCAGCGGTCCCGCCGTAAACGGGTTATATTTCTGCGGCTTGATCGTCTCGATCAACTGATTGTCACACCACCGCTCAAACGCCGACGGCGATTCCTTTAATGCCTGCGCGCCGCCCGCATAGCGGGTTCCTTCCAGATACTCGCAGATCGCGCCGGCGCCGCCAAGAGCCGCCTGTGACAGGCGCTCGATATTCAAGCTATCGCACGGTGCCATCGCGCGCCGCATAAAATCCAGATGTTTTCCTGTCTTCTGGGATCGCACCGCTATCTTGATATCCGCCACCGCGACCGTCGTCTCGGCATAATCGCGGATGATCGCGTCGGACGCATTCTTTCCGCACTCATAGATAGCTGCGAGCGCCGCCCGGTCAACGATGATATCGCAGAGCTGCCCGTCGCTCGTATGCAGAAATGTCTCGCTGGCTTCCTTCGCCGCCTCCCGCATATGTGCCGGAAGCGCCTGCCAGTCCTTCTCCGCCACGATCTTCGCCATCCGCACGCCGTCCACCTCACAGTCGTCAAAATAGACATTGCCGTGGCTGCCCGGCGCCGCCGCATCCTTGATCGCCGCCTTTAAATTGTGGTAGAGATCCCCGTAGGAAAGCACTGCCAGGATCGCGTCGTCGCCCTTCAAAAGGTCGCGGACCGTCTCCCAGGTTTTCGTCTTCTCCCGGGTCAGGATCGCCTCCGCGCTGAGCGGTGTATCTGCATCCCCCCAGCCGTGTTCGGTCAAGAAACGCAGTGCCCCCTCGTAGCTTTTTACGGACAGCAGCTGTTCAATCTGTGCGGAGGAAAAAAGCCCATTTTCCAGTGCCCGGATCCGGGCGACCGCGTAGGCATATTTTGTATCAGACATATAAGCCCTCCTTACCTTCTCCCGCCGTTATCCAAACAGCATCGCATGTACCTTGTCCGCCAGCTCATCCCGCTGCGACGCAAACAACGCCCCGGCAGAACAATTTTCCTCGACACCGCCATACACCAGAACAAAGCCCCCGTCGATTTCCCTCGGTTCTTTTTTCAGTACCAGACTTCCGCCCTTTTCCTGCGCCGTCTTCTCTATCTTTGCCGGAAAATCATCCGGCATCCGCTCTAAATCACGTTTTGAAACATAGATTTCTCCTGCCCGATCCGTCACGAACCGGGAAAGAAGCTGCTCCATCCATGCAAAATACGCCTCATCCGGCTTTGCCAGCAGCTCCTTGTGTGCCGCCGCAAGCATTTCCTCGATGATCGCCTGCTTTGCCGCAAGGATCGCCTGGCGCTTCTTTAGCGCCGCCGAAGAACGAAGCCGTTCTTCATAGCTTTTTTCACGCTGCGCCGCCGATTTCGCCTGCTCTTCCTCCAGCTTTTTTACCTTTTCACCGGCTGCCGCAAGGGTCGTCTCCGCTTCACCGGCTGCTTTTTCCTGAATCGCAAGCGATTCCTGCTTTGCATCGTCAAGGATCTGAGCAATAATCTTATCTAATCCATTCATACGCTTCACTCCTTAACTGATTTTGATTCTTTCCGCCGTGCCAGATTACAGTGCATTGATTGCCAGAATCGAAACCAGAAGTGCCAGAATCGCATAGGTCTCAACCATCGCCGGGAACAGCATCGCTTTACCAAACTGTTCCGGTTTCTTCGCTACGATACCGATGGAAGCAACCGACGTTCTTCCCTGATGTCTCGCCGATACCAGACCAACCACGCCGATCGGAAGGCATGCTGCCAGATATAAGAGTCCCTGGGAGATCGACATGCTCATGTCAGCGCCGCCGCCAAGAAGACCAATCTTAGAAAGAGCGATGAAACCAACCAGCAGACCGTAGATACCCTGGGTACCCGGAAGCAGCTGGAGCAGAAGCACCTTCGCGAATTTATCCGGATCCTCGGTTACGACTCCGGCTGCTGCCTGACCTGCCACGCCTACGCCGTAGGCTGAACCCATACCTGCAAGAATAACCGCCACTGCAACTCCCAACAATGCAAATACAATTCCGCTCATATTTAATCCTCCTTGATTTCCACGTATTTTGTTATCTGCTTAAACGGACGGAAGGCCTTTCCGCCACCCTCATAGAACTTTCCGAAAAACTCGACGTACTGCAGACGGCAGGTATGCACATACGCGCCGAGCAGGTTGATCGCCAGGTTAAACAGGTGTCCGAAGCAGAATACCAGTATAAATACAATCACGCCAAATACATTATTTCCAACCATACTTCCCATCTGGTTGATAACCGATGCGATAACGCCGGTTGCCAGTCCGAGCGCCAGAAGGCGCGAGTAGGAAAGCACATCCGACACCCATCCGGTAATATTGTACAAATCATATGCGCCAAGCGCCAGCCGCAGGATCGGATTCTTCTTGTCGCGTGCCGACATCACCAGAATTCCCAGCGCGCCCACGATCGCCATTCCCTTTGCCAGCGAATTAAGCACCGGCGGGAATACGATATTCATCTGCGCGATGGAACCAAACAGTTCCGTCGGAAGCAGCATCAGGATCAGCCCCAGAAGCAGGAGGTACCAGAGTACCACGTCGCAGATAAAATCCACAACCTTGCCATCCTTTAAGAGCATATATCCTTTCAGTCCCAGCCCCAGGAATAAGTGAATCACGCCAAATAACATCGAATAAACCAAAAGCTTCATCGGGTCATTTAGCGGGACAAACCAGAGCGCCGGTATCGTCACCGTATGTCCAAAATATGTCCGGCTCACGATGTCCACCGCATCTCCGAAATAACCGCCAAACATGACGCCCCAGAACAGGGTCGAAAGTCCGCAGTACATAAAGAGCCGCAGTGATTTCCGCAGGTTTTCTTCCATCCTTGGGAATTTCTTAAGTGCCAGGAAGCACATCAAAAATACAATAAATCCGTATGCCGCATCTGAAAGCATCAGACCAAACAAAAATACATAGCACGCTGCCATGATGCCGGTCGGGTCCATCTCCCCCTTCGCCGGTAAGCCAAAGGATGCGGTCACGCCCTCCGCCGACGCCGCGAAGGTTCCGTTGGAGAGAAGCACCGGTGCTTCCTCATCCTCCGGCACATCCGAACTTTCCACTGCAAGTTCAAACCGGCTATTCAGCTTCTCCTCCAGTCCTTTCGCATCGCGCTTCGGGATAAATCCCGTGATCATACACGTTTTTTCCGACTGTAAGATCTCGCCGAGCGCCTCATACTTCTGTGCCCTCAGGCGGTAATAGTCGGATAACAATTTCAAATCTTCCCGCGCCGAAGCGCACTGTTTCAGTTCTTCTTCCGTCGCTGCCGCGCGTCCCTCATGCTCTGCCGCCTGCGCTTTGAGTTTCGTAGCGTAAGCTGCCGGAACTTCCTCCACCGGACGCGCCGGACGGGCAAATCCAATCGACCGGAGTGCTGTCTCCAGCTTCTCCTCGTCCTCTTTCAGGCAAATTACCGCAATGCAGGTCTGGTCGGCGTCGCTTCCGACAACCTCCAGCTCCCATTTTTCAAGCTGCGGCTCCTGTTTTGCCACCGAAGCGTAAATTTCTTCCTGCGTATAAGCGCCTCCGCCGACCGCGCCGACTAAGATAGCACACCGTTTCGTCTTCTGATACGCAAGTGGAATCTCCAGCTTCTGCCACGGTTTCAGGCTTTCCGCCTCCGCCAGCAGTCTAAGCGCCGCAGTCTTTTCCTCCGTGATCTGCTTTTGCAGGTTCAAAATGCGTTCCGCCTGACCTAAAAGCGCCTCTGCGTTCGCCTCCGTCTCCCGGTACGCGCCTGCCTTTGCAAGCGGCTTTCCGGCAAGCCCAGCAAGCATCGATGTTTCCTCCGGAACCACCGCGGCAAGCACTTCCAATGCGCGGTCCGCCGTCGCCGCATTCCGCTCAAACTTCTGCCGATCCTCCAGCGTGTCCGTCCGCTTAAATACCTCGTCCGGCTCCGCCTCCGCTGTCAGCTCCAGCACTCCGGCAGCCTGCAGAAACTCCATCAGGGACTTACGGTCCTTCTTCAGGGCACAGATACATAGCTTTTGCATCTGCAATACTGCCATATCTACATCCCTCCATTCATTAGACCAGTTCCGCTATGAGCCGGTCAACCACCTCCGGTTTCCGTCTGTCCGCCGTCTCTCTGAGCGTCTGACACTCCGCCTCGGCTTCTGCCAGTGCCTGTTTTACGTACTCCTCCCCTCTGAGAGTCAGTTCTTCTTCCTGCTTCACAGCTGCTTCTTTCCCCCTTTTCTGTGCATCTGCGAGCATTCGATCCGCTTCTGCCTCCGCCTCCGCTTTAACGCGGCGTGCATCCTCCGAAGCCTGCGCGACCAGTTCCGATGCCTTCGCCTCTGCGTCCTCGACCGCCTGGATCGTCTCCTTGATCATTGAACCACCACCTTTTCCCCTAATTTTTTTCAGAAATAATGCAATATCCTTATTATGTTTCACATCCTCCCATTCCATACAATTCGCTGATTCGAGGCATCAAAAGCACATGGAAAATAAATAAGTTTTCTCGCATTTGTATACTATTATAACTTTTTCAATCAGTTTTGTCTATTAAATGTTTTAATCTTGAAAAGATTATACATACATCTTAATTTATGAAAAAAAATTTCGGTTCTCATGAAAAACAGTGTTTGTTTACACAAAAAAAGCTGCCAGACAATTGTTGCTCTTCCACAAACCACTGTCTGGCAGTCCCCTATTATATATTTATTTTTATGCGAGCCATCCGATCGAATTAAGGAAATAGACCCACAAAAAGATCGTCACAACCGAGGCGACCGTGCTCAGCACAACAAACTGTCCCGCCAGCTCGCCGTCGCCGCCCATGTTCTGCGCCATCGCATAGGACGCCGTCGCAACCGGAGTCGCGTACATTTCAAAGTAAACAAAACGTTCCACACCGGAAAAGCCGAGCAGCGTCGCAACCGCCAGAATCACTGCCGGCAGGATCACCATCTTGACGGTCATCGACGGAACCACATATTTCAGATTGCCGCCGATCGCATTGAAATGCAGCGTTCCGCCCAGTACGAACAGAGCCAGCGGCGTTGTCAGATTGGCAAACTGCTTGATCGGTCCTTCCACGGAAACCGGAAGTTTAATCCCTAACATATGGAAGATAAAGCCCATGAGCGCACCGCGGATCATCGGATTTTTCAGGATATTCTTAATCAAAACGAAAACCGGGACCTTGCCGCCCCGGAACAATTCCAGAATCACGACCGCCGTTACGTTGTAGACCGGAATCACGATCGCCACCATCATCGTCGCCAGCAGTGTTCCCTCCTCACCGAACACGCTGGTTGCCAGCGGAATGCCGAACAGGACGAAATTGCTGCGGTAAATCGCCTGGATGATAACGCCGCGCCGCTCATTTTCCTTTACCAGACGCGGAACCACAGCAAGCAGAACCGCCTGCAAAAGCAGCACGCTGATAATGGCGGCCACCAGACGCAGATTTAATGTCATTCCCTCCGGAATGGAATACAGGTTGTTAAACATCAGAATCGGAAAGAATGCCTGAAAGATCACTTTATTCAGGCGCTTCATAAAATCCTCATCCGCCAGCCCCGACATCCTGACTCCATATCCAAATGCGATATAGAGCAGAAACGGAAGGACTGTATTAAGTGCAAATAAAAAATTTTCCATATAATTCCTGCCACTTTCTTCTTAATTGCTTTGTTCTGGACGCGGTTTCTATCCAGTCAGGCCGCACCCCTTTAATCACCAGATTTATTATATACCCCATCCAAGAAATCGACAAGAAAAATTCAAGCGCGCCAGCCTCATAAACAGTTCCGAAAAAGTTTCGAATTATGTAATACTCGTTTAGATTTATTTTAGATATTGGTCAAAATATGGACACAATTATCCAGTATTATAATGGCATAACATCAATGAGGCAGATGGCACTAAGAAATGCGCGCAATTGTTATCTGGCTCGACTAACAACAATTTCCTTTATATAGATATTTCTTCACAGTTTTTTATCCCCCTTCGGCTGTGAAGAACGCCCACCTTGGGTACAAAAAAGAGACGGTTTGACGCCGTCTCTTTTTATGTACTCTGCAAGCTACCAGGAAAGCACCTCATGACCATCCTCAGTTACCAGCACCTGGATCTCCCACTGGGCGGATGCTTTTCCATCCTTCGTGTATACACTCCAGTCGTCGTCGCCATCCACGAATACCTCCTCGGTTCCCTCGTTGATCATCGGCTCGATCGTGAACATCATGCCCGGTGCAAACATCATACCGGTGCCTCTCTGACCAATATAGCCAACCCACGGATCCTCATGGAACTCGATACCAACGCCGTGACCGCCGATCTCTCGAACCACAGAATAACCATTTTCTTCCGCATGCTTCTGGACCGCTTCCGCCATATCACCCATGAAGCCCCACGGTTTTACCTGCTCCAGACCTAATTCCACGCACTCTTTGACAACGTCCACCAGTTTTTTATGTTCCGGGCTGACATTTCCGATGCAGAACATACGGGAAGAATCCGCATAATATCCGTGATAAATGGTCGAAACATCCACGTTGATGATATCGCCATCCTTTAATACGACATCCGCTGACGGAATGCCGTGGCAGACCTGATCATTGATGGATGTGCACACGCTCTTCGGGAATCCTTCATAGCCAAGCGGCGCCGGGATTCCGCCCATGCGGGTCGTCTCATTATATACCCACTGATCGATCTCCTCGGTTGTGACGCCAGCCTTGATATGCTCAGCCACATAATCCAGAACTGCCACATTGATCTTGCAGCTCTCGCGGATCCCCTCGATCTGCTCCGGGGTCTTGATCATGTCGTGATCCGGAATCTGGTGTCCGGCATCCGCCGCCTCCATCAGCTTCTCATCAAATGCCTCATGGCAATGTTTGTACTTCTTTCCACTTCCACACCAGCACAGATCATTTCTTCCTAATTTTTTCATCTTATTTTCATTCCTTTCGCCCTGCACTCCGGCAGCCCGTTTGTCACTCTCTAACAGGCGGGTCAGCCTGCTTCCCTCAATCGGGAGACTGTTTGGAGTTTAACACACTGACGCTGAAAATGCAATGAAATCGCCCTTATCCAACCAGATTCTCAATAATCATGTTCCTGTTCACACACATGTGTGCCCAGTAACGCGATTTTTCTCCTCCGTCCACCGTCTTTCTGTTTTTATCCCAAATTTTCACGATTTTTTCAACTTTTTAACAGTCTTCCTCTCTATTTTTCAGAAGAAACATTGTATAATAGAAGCATCCAAATGAATTTTTTGAAAGGAGACTTTCTTTATTTAATGAAACATTCAAGCAAACCTTCTGTTCCTGGAACTTCCAATGAAACCTTCCCGAAAACAGAATCAACCAGCAGCCTTCAAGGCTCAGCCGAACCCAGCTCTCCGGATACCAGCATTTCCAATGGCGGCGAAACACATCCACACAAAATTGACGCCTTAAAAAATTGGTTCCGGACCCGCCCAATCGTCGAAAAATTCTGTGCGCTTCCGACATCCATACAAAGCTGGGGACTTACCTTGTTTTTCATGGGTACCGCCACGATCATCGCATTCTGCTTTTTTTATGTGCTCAAAAATCCGACTGCCAACATCGCGCTGACCTACATTCTGGCGGTCTTTTTGGTAGCGCGTTTTACGGACGGATACAGCTTCGGCCTGTTCTCCTCCTTTGTCGGCGTCGTCTGCGTCAATTTTCTGTTCACGTATCCGTATTTCGCGCTGGATTTCACGATGGCCGGCTATCCGATTACCTTCGTGGCAATGTTTTCAATTTCCGGCATTACAAGCGCCATCACAAGCAACATGAAAACGCAGGCACGCGTGCTGGCGGAACGTGAAAAGATGCTGATGGAAGCAGAAAAAGAAAAGATGCGGGCGAACCTGCTGCGGGCAATCTCCCATGACCTCCGCACCCCGCTTACCAGCATCATCGGTTCCAGTACCGTATATCTGGAAAATGGCAGCAGCCTCCCGGAGGTTGAGAAAAATGCACTGGTGCGCCATATTCTTGAGGACTCTAACTGGCTCTTAAACATGGTTGAAAACCTGCTCTCCGTCACGCGTATCAACAATGAGACGGCAAAGGTAACTAAGACCTCGGAACCGGTCGAGGAAGTTCTCTCCGAGGCGATGATCCGCTTAAAAAAGAGACTTCCAGATGCCAATATCCATGTGCGCGTGCCGGAGGAATTCCTGATGGTCCCGATGGACGCCGTCCTCATCGAACAGGTTCTCATCAACCTGCTGGAAAATGCCGTTGTCCATGCTGAAAGCACCGAGCCGATCGAGTGCTATGTGGAATCACTTTCCGACTATGCGGTTTTCCACGTGCGCGATTACGGCGTCGGCATCCCGCCGGAGAAGCTGGCAACCATCTTTGACGGCTCTTCTTCGACGACCAGCACTTCGCCGGATGGACGAAAGGGCATGGGAATCGGGCTTTCCATCTGTAAAACGATCATTCTCGCCCACGGCGGCGAAATCAAGGCAATCAACCACACGCGCGGTGCCGAATTTTACTTTACCCTTCCAAAGGAGGACAAATAACATGACACATAAACTTTCTATTTTATTAGTAGAAGATGAAAAAAACATCTGCGACTTCATCTCCACCTCCCTGTCCGCACAGGATTACCGCATTTCCACCGCACACACGGGAAAAGAAGCACTTCCGATCATCACATCCCAGTGCCCGGATCTGATTCTCCTAGACCTGGGGCTTCCAGACATGGACGGCATGGAGATCATCCGCCAGGTCCGCACCTGGTCCAGCGTCCCGATCATCGTCCTCTCCGCCCGCACACAGGAACAGGAAAAGGTACGTGCGCTCGACCTCGGCGCGGATGATTATCTGACCAAGCCGATCGGCACCTCCGAGCTTCTCGCGCGCATCCGGACTGCCCTGCGCCACAGCAACCGCCTAAACACGGATTCTCCGCTTTATAAGCGCCCATTCCATGCAAAGGGACTGACGATCGATTTTGAAAAACATCTGGTATCGGTTGATGGAAAGGATGTCCATCTGACGCAGATCGAGTTTAAGATTATCTCCCTGCTGGCACAGAATTCCGGCAGAGTCATGACGTATGATACGATTATTTCGAATATCTGGGGGCCGTATGCGGACGATGATAACAGTATTCTGCGCGTGAATATGGCACATATTCGAAGGAAACTGGAACAGAATCCAGCAGAACCGCAGTATGTGTTTACAGAGATCGGGATTGGATATCGGATGATTGAGGATGAGATGCAGTAATAGATTGATTGATTGTCGTGATACGGAAAGAGGCGTCCGGGAACGCTGGCTCTACAGATTCCCGGACGCCACTTTCCTCTTGTTATGTTATGGATCGCTTTTACCTGCCAGCCTTTGCTTTGCTCGGCTGGCTTTTGATTGTCTATTTTTGTTTTTGTCTGTTTTTTTATTCTACTTCGCTTTCAATGACTCCATCGTATAAACCGATTAAGTCTTCATAGCCATCCGTGGATGGAAGGGTCACTACAACCGGCTCTCCCGGGTTCTGGACTTCGGTCTCCATCAGAGTAATGCAGGTCATCGGCTGGTCGAGGACTTCCATGTTGTATACGATATAGTTTGTCATATAGATAATGTAATCGTTGTCATCCAGCACGTAAGCGCCTTTCATTTCCTGGATGTTCATGTCCAGATTGACATCGGTGCCGAGTGTGTTCATCACGGTTCCGAGGGCTTCTTTGACATTCTTGTTTAGCTTCTTTGGATTTGCCTCATATGCCAGCACACGTTTTCCATTGACCTCGTTTAAGGAAATGCCCTTCATATAGCTGGATTCCATATTGCTGGTGTTGACTCCGGTCTGGACGGAGGATATGATCTGCTCTAATGGCATCGGGTATTTCAGTTTGACACCGTTGGTATCTACGTAATAGTAGCCATCCGTATAAAAAACCTGTGAATAGCTGTCCTGTCCAAGAATCGAGGAAGCGATCTGTGCCAGGTACTTGAGATCGGTGGTATCCTGCATATCCATCTCTGCATGCATCGCCATATCAACTTTCATCTGACCGTCCGGAATGACATCCTTTGCAAGTATGACCGAATGGACGCCGCTCTGAATCTCCGCGGACTGAATCGTATTGTTCTTCTCCATCACCCGGTCAAATACCTCCGCCGGATTTTCGGCTGCAAATGCGGTTGTTGACATCGTCATAATGGCTGCTGCACTCACAAGTGCGGTTGCTAATTTTTTCATCCCTGTTTCCTCCTGTCTGCTGTCGGGCTTATGTCGTATTTCCCTATATAACTTTCTGCCCTATCTATAACCCATTTTCGAGCTGTGTCGGCAACCCAGCTTTTGTTCCTGAAATTCACGTTTCTGAACACGAAAACCACTCCGACTTTATCTTCAGTATATATAATTTGGCATCGCTTGTAAACCATATCGGCGGGTACTTTCCCTTACATTTTTATTACATCTGACAGCTCTTTCGATTCCAAAAGTGCCTGCTTTTGAGTATTCTTTCTTTTCCGGTTATTATATACAAACATGGAAATTGCCATCAGACAGATAATTCCATATCCGAGGAAACTCCAGCCGTCCGGCACCTGCCCGAAGATGAAGAAACCGAGCATCGTCGAGAAGATCAGCTGCGAATAATCGTAGATGGAAATACGGCTCGCCGGGGCATAGCGGTATGCCGCCGTGATCGCAAACTGTCCGCCCGCCGCCGCGCAGCCCGCCAAAAGCAGGATCCCCATCTGCTGCCAGGTCATCGGATGATAGTCAAAAATCAGCCACGGGAGCACAACCACACAGGAAAATACCGAGAAAAACAGCACGATCACCGGTCCCTTTTCTCCTGCCTCTCCCAGTTTCCGCACCATCGTGTACGCCGCCCCCGCGCAGATGCCGCCGAAAAAGCCCAGCAGCGACGGCACAAGTGCCAGATTGGAGAATGTCGGCTTTACCACGAATATACTGCCGAGAAACGCACCGAAGATCAGCGAAAGCTGAATTGGCATAACTTTTTCCTTTAAGATCAGCCAGCTGAACAGCACTGTAAAAAACGGCGACATTTTATTTAGAATCGATGCGTCCGCCAGCACCAGATGATCCACCGCATAAAAGTTACACAGCACTCCCATCGTGCCGAAAATTGACCGCATCAGAAAATACGGCAGATTTTCCCTGCGGATACGAAACGGCTCTCCCGCCCGCAAAAGCAAAACAACCGCTGACAGCGCCGCCACAAGATTGCGGAAAAAACTCTTCTGCATCGACGGCAGATCGCCCGCCAAATGTACAAACATACTCATCAACGCAAAACAGAACGCAGACAGCACCAGGCAGGCAATTCCGCGGTATTCCTGCTTCCGGATGTCCGGATGATTTTCTACCATGTTTTCATTCCCCTTTCCGTCTTCCTATCTTCCAGTATACGCACATCCCACATTTTTGTCTATGAATCCACCCGGATTTTTTCGTTTTCACATTTCACACGGCTGTTGTTCACGCTCATGGAAACCGTAAATCCACATGTTTTTTTGCTTTCTCCCGTTTTGCATCATTTCTGCAGAGAGTCCGCCCATCTTGACACAAATCAGTTTCCATACTAGAATAGAAAAACCTTTATTTATATGTAAATTATTCACAAGGAGCCTGTTATTTTGCTGAAATTATTCCATTCCCTCGATTTAAAACTAAAATCCTGCCTGATTGCACTGTTTGGAAGTGCATTTCTGGCATTTGGCCTGTACCATGTCCATTCCTTTTCCGGTGTCACCGAGGGCGGTGTCTTAGGAATGACGCTTCTGCTTGATCACTGGTTCCATATCTCCCCATCCGTGTCCGGCTTCATCATGAACCTCGCCTGCTACGCGATGGGATGGAAACTTCTGGGGCGGCAGTTCATCGCCTACTCCATTCTTTCCAGCGCCAGCTTCTCCCTGTCTTACCGGATCTGTGAGCAGTTTCCGCCCCTGTGGCCGCAGCTTGCCGATATGCCGCTTGCCGCATCCCTACTCGGCGCGGTCTTCGTCGGCATCGGTGCCGGGCTCTGCGTGCGGATCGGCGGTGCCCCGGGCGGAGACGATGCGCTTGCGATGAGCCTTTCCCACGTGACGCACATCAAAATCCAGTGGATCTACCTCCTGTCCGATTTTGCTGTACTGGTGCTTTCACTGAGCTACATTCCGTTAAACCGCATGGTATATTCCATCCTCACGGTACTCCTGTCCGGACAGATCATCGGGTTTGTGCAGACCGTGGGAACACATCCAGTGGAAAATATGGAAACTTGATCGGTTTCATACGGTTCTCCCGGTTTCAAACGTGCCTACCCGTGAACAGTAATGAATTTACTATATTTTTTGATTTTTTTAAAAAAAATGCTTGCCAAATCAACCGACCTATGATATTATATAACTCGTTGAAGCGATGCTTCAGAAATGCGCGAGTGGCTCAGTTGGTGGAGCGCGACCTTGCCAAGGTCGAGGCCGCGGGTTCGAGTCCCGTCTCGCGCTCTTTTCATTTTATAGCGGAAACCTTTTCACGAGGGTTTCCGCTATTTTCGTTACTGGTCACACATGTGTGCCCCGCAACAGGTCTTCCCGCCTGTGAGCAACTGCATTTTTTCATTCACAAAGGAGTATTCTTCCATGATACAAAAAGTAAGTTCTTTTCTCAAAAAGGATACTGTTTTAACCATCGCCTTGGCTCTGGCTGTCCTTTCCATGTTTATCATACCACCGTCTGCCGGATACCTGGGATATCTGGATCTGCACACACTGATCCTGCTCTTTGGCCTGATGACAGCAACCACAGGCCTCCAAAACATCGGTTTCTTTCGACAGCTCGGGGAATTACTGCTGCTTCGAATCCATTCACTCAGGCAGCTGGAACAGCTTCTGATTCTTCTGTGTTTCTTTTCCAGCATGCTGATCACCAACGATGTGGCCTTAATTACCTTCGTTCCATTTGCTCTGGAACTACTGCGGATGGTAAACCGCAAAGACCGGATCGTTCCGGTTGTCGTCTGCCAGACACTGGCAGCCAATCTCGGCAGCATGACAACTCCGGCGGGGAATCCCCAGAATCTGTATCTGTATTCCCACTTTGAGCTTTCACTTGATACATTTATCCGGAGCATCGGTCCATTTTCGCTGCTTTCATTGGTTTTGCTGCTGCTCGTCACAATGTTTACACCAAGGGAGACTATCTCACTAGATACAGCCGGTAGAGATACAACCTCCGATGAAACCTTTCCTAAACGCTGCCTTTTCTGCTGTCTGGGAATGTTTTTCCTGTGCCTTTGCACTGTAGCCGGTCTTCTGCCGCTTCCAATCCTGTTTATCTGCATTCTGGCGATTGGCTGTCTGGCAGACCCGAAGATCTTCTGTCAGGTAGATTACTCTCTCATCCTGACTTTTATCGGATTCTTCATCTTCATCGGGAATCTGAAACACATTCCTGCGGTAAGCTCCCTGCTTTCCAGTATGATCACGGGACACGAAGTGATAGTCTCCGTTCTGGCCAGCCAGATAATCAGCAACGTTCCGGCCGCCATCCTGTTGTCCGGATTTACCGAAAAAGGAGTTCCCCTTCTGATCGGAACTAACCTCGGCGGTCTCGGCACCCTGATCGCATCCATGGCGAGTCTTATTTCTTACAAATATATCGTCCGCTCCTGCCCAGAGAAAAAAGGAATCTACTTCCGCTGGTTCACGATTGCAAATGCGGGATTTCTAGCAGTCCTGATGACGGTATATTTTCTGGTTTTTTATAGCATCTGATAAAAAAGAATGTGCCTTGGCACATTCTC
>ENA-OROZ01001242-OROZ01001242.1-human-gut-metagenome-genome-assembly--contig:-NODE-1242-length-24350-cov-5.702284_pt1 | contig 24350 bp, 30 predicted proteins | sample MGYA00242138_ERZ509066 | MGnify/ENA primary metagenome ERZ509066 (study PRJEB26280, sample SAMEA2338691) | human gut metagenome | biome: human gut; feature: human-associated habitat; material: faeces... | reverse complement strand
TGCTTTCCTCCGGGCAGGTCTTGTTGTTTTTCAGCAAGTCCTCCACGGTGCGGTTTCGCTCCGTGTGCCGGGTTTTCTCATTCCGGGCGTTCTGGGCCTCCACATGGCCGCCGTAATGCTCGTAATAATACATCCGCTCGATTTCTTCAAAGCTGAAATCCGGCTGCTCCGGGTTCTCCCGAAACTCATGGGTGGTAAAGCCCCGGTAGCAGTCCCAGTAGACATTTTGCCTTGCCCGTTCGGCGTCAATGTGTCCGCTGTTCTCCACATCGAACCGGCGGTCATTGTGGCGGGGATTGTAGGTGCCATGCTTGCCGGAGCGCCCATTGTGTCGTGTCAGTTTCAAACAGATTTCCTCCTTCCTGCAAAGATACTGCGGGGCCGGGGAAGGGGCGGCGAAGCCGCAAATCCTGCGAAAGTCTGCGTCAGGTAATACCCAGTACGAGTTGACGCAGGCATCAACTCTCCCTGGGCAAGGCGTTTCACCCTTGACCCGATGGGGCGGCTGCCCTCAACCCGCAAAGGCACTTCGTCCTTGACCCGATAATGGCTGCCGCCCTTACCCTGCCAATGGGCGTTGCCCCTTGACCCCAGCAGTGTGCTGCCGCCCCTGCACCCCGGCACAAAGGGCTGGCTGCCCTCTGTACTCCCGCACCGGCGAAGCTGGCTTCCACCGCAGGAGCGGTTTTTGCCAGTTTCACCGGCTCCGTATCCGCACATTTGCGCCCATAGGCGGGGAATGGATACGGAATACGCCTGCGGGGATTGCCGGTCAAAACAGCGGGTGCAGACCCGTCATTTTTTCCGTAAACGCCCCGGTTTCAGGCGATTTTTTCTTCCGCCCCTACCACCTGAAAGCCATGATCTTTTGCGTAGGCGCTGGCGGCGGCTTTCCGTTCCTCGCTGTACGGCGGCACCAGCCGGATCGACAGCCGGGACTTATCCAGCACATAGGTCACGCTGCCCTCCGGCGTGCTGCGCTCCAACCGGCACAGCAGCGGGTACTTCCGGCTGAAATCAGCCAGCCTGCGCTTCAAGCTGGCGTTGAAGGTGTAGACGCTGGCAAGGTTTTCCGCCTCGTTCCAGTTGATAATGGTTTCTTTCTCATACTTAGACAGCTTCCTCATACAGATCCTCCTCATAATCAGTGTAAGATTTCAGCACACGCAGGCTGCGCTTGAGGCGGCGGTACTCGTCCATCTCCATCCGCAGATGGTGGTAAAAATCCTCGTACCAGTTTTCGCCCACCTCCGTCTCCACCTTCCGGGCCAGCCCCAGCATCCGGCGTTTGGCCTCCGGGTCAACCGTCAGTGCCGTCAGCCATTTCAGCCGTGTCACCGTATTGTGGTGGCTGGGACAGCCGTAAGCGTAGAGAATCTTCTTTTCTTTCATACTCAGTGTCATAATGATTTCCTCCTTTTCTTTGCTGCGGAGCCATGCGCCCCGCATGATAAACTTGTTTACTGTCCGCCGGTCTGCCTGCAAGCCGCTCCTGCCCGGAATTTCTCCCGGCGTATCGACCTCTTTGGTGCGCTCGATTTCTGTCCTGGCGTCACTTCCCCGGAGGCCATACCCCTTGCAGCCGGTCATTCGATTTTCAAGGTTCTGTGCCTGTCTGCAAGAACCAGTTTACCGAAAAAAGAGGCCCTTTCCCGTATATCCAAGACGTTGGAAAAACGCTTGAAATCCGCATATTTCCACGCTTATGGAATCGTGCTATAATGGGTGTAATCATTGAAAAACGATAACGAGAGAGGGGGCTTTGGATGTACGCAAAGCTGACAATCCCGGAGCGGCTCAAAGACCTGCGGGTGGTGGACAAGCACCTGACGCTGGAACAACTGGCGGAGCAGACCGGCCTGTCTAAATCTGCGCTGGGAAAATACGAAACCGATGACTACAAGGACATCAGCCCGTTTGCGATTGCAACGCTGGCGGACTTTTACGGCGTGTCCACCGACTATCTGATGGGGCTGACGGAAAATAAAAATCACCCAAACACAGAACTTCAATCTCTGCATCTGAGTGATGATATGGTGGAACTTTTGAGCAGCGGCAAAATCAACAACCGGCTTCTCTGCGAACTGGCTACCCACCCGAATTTCCGGCGGCTGATGATAGATATGGAAATCTGCATCGACCAGATCGCCAATATGCGGGTGGAGCAGATGAATTTGGTGATGGAGGCCACACGGCAGACTGTCCTCAGCAAGTATGCGCCCGGAGAAGATGACCTCTATGTGCGGACACTGGAGCTGGGGCAGGTACAAGAAAGCGACTTTTACAGCCATGTCATGCACGATGATCTGGACAGCATCGTCCGGGACATCCGGGAAGCACACCGCAAGGACAAGACCACCGCCGACCCGCAGCCCACGCTGGATGACGTGAAAGAAAAATTTGGACAGGCACTGGAACAGGACAGCAATGAAGAAATCGTGATCCATGAATTCTGCAACAGGATGCAGATACCTTTCGAGAAGATTTCCTCAGAGGACTTCTCTGCATTTCTGCGGATACTAAGTTTGTCCAAGATGCTCAAAAATCCCAACAACATGAGGGGAAAGGCCAAGTCTCAGCCATACTATGCGCCCAAACGTAAGAAACGCAGGTAACAAAGAAGCCATCCACCGTAAAAAGTGAATGGCTTTCATGCTTTCAGGCTATACAACAGAGACTATTTATTTTCGCCCCGCTGCACCTGTTCGTGGGCTTCCTGCTGGACAAGTAGCCCAGCTGAAAAGCCATACTTGAAATGGCTCTCGCTTTCCTCGCATTGGGCAATAGCGTTCTGCGCCCGGAGTTCCTCCACTAGCGCATAGTCCTCTTTGCTGAGCCGCTGGGATAACTGCTCCATCAACGCTGCACAGGTTTGGACTGCCTTGCGGTATTCCGGTGACGTGGGAACAACAGTTTCACAGGGATAAAACTCCCCGTTATACATAGCTTCCAAAATCATTGCGTTCCCTCCCTCAACAGTAGACCAACTCCGCCAGGACGATTTCCTCGGCCCGGCTGCGAATGCTGTTCATGGCTCCAACCCAGGCAAACTGGTCACAGGTTTTCAGTTCCTCGGTAACGCTCTCCGCTGCCTGCATCTGCGAGATGATACACCTCAGCCGGTCATCGACCTGCTCATTCAGATCGGCAAGATACGTCCAGAGTTTTCCCGACAGAAGCAGTTCATTGTACTGGCCGGGGCGATATTCTTGCAGAAACGCCTTGTGCATCCGGCCCCACCGCCCAATGGGGCGGCTTTCCTCCAGCAGCTTCAGATCGGGGATGTAGTAGTCTCCCACCAGCGTGTAGCTGATGCCGTTTTGATGGATTTTCTTTGGTAAATGATCCATGTTCGACCTCCTGTATTCAGTTTTTTCAGAATCCAGTTGATCGTGTCCCTGTTCATAATAAATTCAAGGCAACTGAACTCTTCACGAACAAGTATGGCACATCCCTTCCTGACTGCTGGAAATTCACAGAATAGCTTCCACCCCTTCCCTTGGTCTGCCCATAGGTATTGGTATCCAGTGTTTCTTTCCCCAATAGTTCCGAGACATATTTATGCCCCTCTTTTTCATTGCCGCCCAGATATAAAAATTCGTCGCAATTCCCTATGAGACTTTCCCAGCTATCCTTAAACAAGGCTTTCATCTGCGCAATGTTCTGGATGATGATGCTGCAGGAAATTGCGCGCGACCTCATGGTTGCCAGAAGCTTGTCAAAATCATCCGGCAGCGCCACGTTTGGCCACTCATCCATAATGCAGTGTACCGGGATAGGAAGTTTTCCATGGTATTTCCGGTCCGCCACATAGTAAAGGGTTTGAAAGAGGTTACTGTAGATCATGCCCACCAGATAATTGAGGCTGGTATCCGCATCCGGGATACAGCAAAACAGCGCCACCTTTTTCTCCCCGATGCTGTAAAGATCCAGTTCATCGGTACAGGTCAGATTGGCGATCTGTTTTAAATTGAACGCAGCCAGACGGACGCCTACGGAGATCAGGATGGACTTTGCGGTCTTTCCTGCCGCCTGCTTGTAAATGGCATACTGCTTGACTGCAATGCTTTCCGGATTTCGCATCTCCAACCGTTCAAACAGGATATCCAGCGGAGACTGGTATTCCTCATCGTCCTCTTTCACCTGGGCAGAACCTAACATTTCCATGATCATGGAGAAGTTCTGTTCCTCCGGCGGCGCTTCATGCAGAAGGTACAGCATGAGCGCCTGCAGCAAGGCGGTCTCACTTTTCTCCCAAAACGGGTCCGAACTCTGCGCCCCTTTCGGGGTAGTATTTCGGATCAGGTTGTTGATGAGCTTTAGCACATCCTTGTCATCCCGCACATAGGCAAAGGGATTGTAGCAAAAAGATGTCTCCGGGTTAATAAGATCAAACACCCGGACTTCATACCCTTCCCTCTCCAGCAGTCCTCCGGTTTTCCGAAGAAGCTCTCCCTTAGGATCGGTGACCACCATGGAACAGTTACACTGCATGATATTGACTACGGCGTATGCCCGGCTTTTTCCCGCACCGGAACCGCCCACCACCAAAACATTTAAGTTCCGTTTGTGCTTATAGCAGTCCAATCCCATGCGGAAGTTCTGGGTTAAAATGAGATTCTGGGTGTACCGCTTGTCCCGGTAACGCTTGCAGATGGAAGCTGCATCGCCCCATTTGGCAGAGCCATGCTCCACCCCTCTTCGATAATTTTTCTTCTGGGAATAATAAATACCGATGCCTAACACATAGGCGATTGTGAATGTGAACACACACCGCAGCGTGTACGGCGTATAAGAAATAGAAAAAGGCTGATCCAGTTTTTCGGTCAGCACTTGTAAGATCTGTAACAGATTCGTATCCGGTTTTATGGCACAGGCAGTGATGGCGCCTGCCCACCAGACAACAGGCAAAAACAGCAGCCACACCCAAAGGTCCGCACGTTTCCATGCTACCTCTGCGGGCTTCTCTCCTTCTTCGCTTTTTCACTCTTTGGCACTTCGTTTGCTGGTCCGTCTATCCTATGAAAAGAATCCTCTCCGGGGATCAGGGCAAGGCTTCGCCCATTCTCCCAATGCATGTGAATCTGCCCGGCATCATCAATATATGCTACCGTTCCTTGTAATCCCGGCGGCATCCCCGGCTCATCCATAAAGTCCAGGCAGAGCCTTGTTCCTTTCGGATACCGCTTTCGTAATTGTTCCACTTGTTTTTGATCGTACATACTCATAGACATCCCTCCCTTCTGTTACCAGAAGAAGCGCCTGCTGGTGTTTGGTTTCATGACCTTTAAGATCACGCTGTCAATGCCGTCGCTGTACCTGCCCATGGCAAGATACTTGTCCCGCAGCCGATTGAGGGCATTGCGAAGTTCCCGCTGTTCCTCGCTTATAATGGGAAGCCTTTTCTCGGAAAGCTCATAGGCTCGGACTTTCTGCAGCATGGCTTCTGTCTCTGGGTGAACCGTTCCCATCCGGCTCTGGGCTGCCAGCTCATCTTTGAGTGCCACTGTAAACATATTTTTCATGATGTTATCCGTTTTTAAATAGTAATCTGCCATCCCCGTTCCCTCCTATCTTTGTTACACCCAACATACCACAAGAACCCTGCAATAGCTATCCCAACGGCGGAACTTTTTTAAGAACCTATCGCTCCGGCTGTTTCTCTTTTTTCTCTTTCTTCGGTGCCTGCTTTGGAGGTTCCTCAAAAGAAAAATCATCTTTGGAAAAGGTCTGCTCCTGTTCCCCGAAATTTCGTTCCATATGGTTACGGATAGTATAGGCTGCCTGCCGGACATCATTTAAAAATCCCCGCAGTTCCTGGGGATCTTTCTGTCCATTTGCCTGCATCTCTGCCACTTTTCCAAACTGGAAGCCGGACACCTCTGCCCCATACCGCTTGCCAATCACATACGCAGCACAGTATGCCTGGGCATTCACCTTCTTCCTTGCATAGTTCCCATCGTGCTGATCCAGGGCGGCACAAGCCAGTTCCCGGTTCACTGCATGGAATGTTGTATTCTCATCCATTCCGTTGCGCACATAGACGGTACGCTGTTTCGGGATATACTGTGCCTGGATGCCCTCCGGCAGATTGTCTGCAATCTGCATCCGCACTGGCTGATCCTTTAAGACTGCATGGATCAGTTCTTCCATGGAACGCTGTGGACGTTCCTCCAGCGGTTTCCCAGACATCTGGCTGATGTCAAATCCTTTACCGATGGCATAGCCTGTCCGCATCTCCCCGTCTTTTTCATATTCCGTACTGACCATATAGGTGTAGCCATGCACCCCGGATTTCGGAGAACGGTGTTCTTTTTTCCAGTAATCATAGGATTTTACCACCGTTGCTTCTGGATTCTGTCCGTAGATCAACAGAAGGTTGGGTGTTTTCTGCGTATTGCACTGTGCCATAAAATCTAAAAATCCCTTTAAAGAATCCCCGTTTTGGAACACCGCCTGTGCCTGGGCGTCTACCTCTGCCCATACTTCTTCCCTCTGCTGTTTTTTCATGGCTGCATATTCTTCTTTTGATAACTGCTGTTGTGGAGTTTTTTCTTCCCCTGCCCCACCAGGGATCATGTTCGTTAAATCCATAGCCTTACCTGCCTTTCACTTTCTTCTGTTCCCTTCTTTGTTGATTTCTCGGTTTTCTCCGGCTCTGCTGTTGCTTCTGCCGCTGTTTCTGTTCCGTTTCAATCTTTTTTAATTCCTGCCGGACAGATGGTTTCTCCCCTTTCCAGCTAGTTTCCTGCCCGGAAAAAGAACCGCTGCTGTGCGAGGAAGGTCCGGACAGATTCCCTGCCTTCTCCGCCTGGGTAAAATTTCCCTCCGAAGGAGAGACTTCCCCTACATCAAACAGATGCTCTTCTTCATCCAGTTCGAACTCAATGGTCCCTTCCGGCAGCACCACCTTTTCGGTCTTTGCCGGAAGTTCTTCTTTTGCTTCGGTTTTCTCGGTAAACTCTGCATCGATCACACGCTCTCCTTCCCGGACTGGCGCTTGTTCCACAACCGCTTCCCCGGCTTCGGATTTTACAAAGTCCAGATTCATCTTATCCAGCACCCGGTTCACCTTTGCCGCATCATCAGCAAACACCATGATCTCGGGAAACTGGGGGTTCTTCTTATCCCGGATGACCACATACAAAAGTCCCCTGGATTTGGCTTCCCCGGCAAACTCCCGCAGCCTGTCATGGGGAATGGTGAAAAATTTCATTGCCCGCTGTTCCTTTAACATCCGAAGCAGATTGGTCTTTCCCCTGGTCTTTTTCTGGTCCTTCATCACCGCAACGATCAGCACCGCCAGATTCTTTGCAATGCTCCCGCTGATCCGTAAGGTATGTTCCATGTTCTCCGGATTTTTCATCCTTTCAAGCTTCACGATCCATTGTTCCAAGCGATTGTATTCTTTCTCCATCCTTTGTCTGTCTTTTTCTTCCATCTCATTCTGCCTCTTTAATCTTGATTAAGCCATCCAATGTGGTACAGATGATATGCAGTCGATCAGCAGTGCTGATATCCGTATTCATCGTTCCAGTCACTTCTTTTCCACAGACCACTACCATCCGGCATCGTTTTAAGATCAAGTGGGACATCCGGTTATATGCCTGTTGATCCTCCGCTTCTCCTTCATCCAAAAATGGCAGAAACCCAAACCTCGGACAAATCGGTACATACCCCAGCTCATAAATCTTCCGGCAGTATCTCTGCACCTTCACCCTGCTTTCTTCTGCCGGACAGCACACATACGCCATCGCCTGTTCCATCGCCTCACCTCCTATCGCACTTGTTCCTTTTTCTTTACTTTTTCTGCTTTTACTTCAAAGCTCACATCCATTGTACTTTCATCAAATTCCTCGTCAAAGCCACCGTCATCATACAGAATCTCTGCCCGTTCTACCGCATCTTCCTTGGAATGTGCTGAGATGGATTTGCGGATGGTGTAACTTTTTCGGATTTCGATTTCAAATGTCTTTTCCGCTTCCCGTTCCACTGCTTCATACTGAACGGACTGAATGTCATATTCACTGGTACTTGGGCCATACATACGACATCCTTTTTCTGCTTCTTCTTTGCTGGATGCTTTCACCGCAACGGTCTTTTCACGCACTTCTCGGATGGTCACATCATAGACTCTGTCCATAAGTCCCCTTTCCTGCATCCATGTGGATGCACATTTCTTCTTCTGAAATAAATTTGGACATCCATGTGGATGCCCTTGTTATTTCTCGCTTTCTTCTTTTTCCTTTGCTTCCAGTGCAAACTTTACCCGGTCACTTCCCAACTTATAATAAGCATCCGTCACCTCGATGCCCACTGCCTCATATCCTTCCTCTACGGCTGCAAGGATGGTTGTCCCAGCTCCGGCAAAGGGGTCTAAGATCCTTCCACCTGGCTCGCAGATCTGGATCACATCTTTCATAAGCTGCAAAGGCTTCTCTGTCACATGGATACGGTTCTGGGGATTTCCATAGCGGAACACACCGGGAAGACAGGACACCGGACGGCTGATAGGCATCGGTCCGTTACTGCCCCACACAATATATTCAGCCTGCTGGCGGAAACGCCCTTTTTGCGGACGAGAGTTCCCTTTATCCCACACCGCTGTACCTCTCCAGATCCAACCTGCCCACTGAAGGGCATCAGTAATGGACGGGTATTGTCTCCAGTCAATAAAAAGACAGATAGGAGCTCCGATCTTGCAGGCTTTCCGCACATCGTACCTTCCTTTTCACGGGAACATATCCTGCCTGGTCTCTTTATTATTTTGTTTTCATTTTCTGTTTTCTTTAAAATATGATAAAGAAAAACTCCCCAGCTAAACTGGGGAGCCTCCAGAAGCTATACCTTGCGGTCCTACGGCTTCATTTTTTATCACATCTCACAGTTCTTAATTACTTCACTGTGAAATTTAATCATGACTTTACCATATATAACGAAAGGTTCCCGAAGAAACCTTCCAGACTACAGGCTTCGCAAGTTTCTGTAGTGCGATTACTTTTTATCATACTTTTTTTTAACAGATTTGTCAAAAACTATTTCCTATCTTTTACTTCTACTAGAAATTCTTTCTCCGACATACCTGCAATCTGTGAACACAGTGCAACTGACACCCCTTTTTGCATATAGAATCCAAGTGCAACTTCTTTCTTTGCAAAATTGGTTGCTTGTTCTACCGTATACTTGACATCAAATAAAACAGCTTTCGGTATTTGAATCTCAATCTGCATATTTTCATCCTTTCACTATTCACTGGTTTCACATTTTCTCTGCCATTCTTCAAAAGCCTTCGAAGCGTTTCTCACTCTTCCTTTCCCAATATCTCGGTATCCTGTTTTCAGCTTTTGGTGAAGTTCTGCTTTCGTCATAGTATCTGCATTAATAGAACATCGCATTTTCAAAACTGAAACATCTTCCGCTGCTTTTCTTAAATGCATGAAATACCTCCAAACTTAGAACAAAACATTCCTTCTACATACGCTACTATTTTTCCTGATAGTTCCGTCCTAAAAATTTCTTTTCTTTCGTAAACACAGCTACCTGATGTTCATCAATATCCATCTGGATTAATTTCCGCTGTTCTTCATTTTCGATTTTATCCCGATTCAACGTAAGGATATATTGAAAATCCTGATACTGCTCTTCCTGCTTATAAATATAATTTAAACATTGAACTAACGTATCTTGATCCACATCGAAAATGTTGTCATGTACCAAAAACAACGGATGCCTGTCTCTGGTGTATTGATTAAATAATAACGCCATATCATAAATGAACACCTTTGTTCTGTCTACACTATGGCTTCCATCATCGTAAATACGAAGCGTCAACTCAACTGGTGTTTTCTTTCGTGCCTTATCAACAGTCTGGAGGCTAAACGAACATTCCTTATTTCCCATAATGGATTCATGGATTTCCAAAATGGTATCAATAAAGTCATCCATGATTTCTTTGTTTTGCTCAATCTCACTATCAATTTCCATGAGTTGCTGGGTTTTTTGTAAATTCAGCATTCTTTTCTTTTTCTCATTCTTTTCGTATTGATCAAACAAAAACTTCGTATGAGAAATGGAATCCTTCTTCGCCTCATAAATCTTTAAACTTACTTTTAGATTCTTTAGCACTCCTTTTTTATCGATGACTTTCAGTTTCTCTGAATATTCATCATCCAGTACCCGAATTTGTTCCGCAATACTTTTCAATTGGCTCTCCAATTCCTTTGCCTTTTGGTTTACCAATGTTCTTTGGAATTCTTCTATCTTGTTCTTAAAACCTACGACCTCATTTAAAGATTTTACTACTGCATTTCCCAACTCGCTCTTAAATTGGTTATAGACCAATTCGATTTCTCTGTCATCAATCTGCTCCGGCTTTGGCATTTTTCTGATTTTTTCATAGTCATATCGCAAAGCCTTTTGGCGTTTACGCAACTGATCCAGCAAATCCTCCAGTTCAATAAGGTCTGCCTCCATAGAATCAAAAGTCTCATTCGTTTTAAAACTTTCAATCGCATCTTCCAATTTTTGTAATTCATCTTCCAATGCATTTAATTCTGCCTTAACATCTGAAATTTTCTTTTTTCCTTCTTGCGTCAATTCTTTTTTATCTTTTGCAATAACGGTATTGACTGCCTCTATCTCCTTTATAGTTTCTAAAGTGTTTTTATATGCCTCTAAAGAAAATCCCAACAAAAACAAATGAGCGCTCAAATCATCCGGAATCTTTTTCGTCAAATCATGGCATTTGATGATATCTGTGAATTCCGAACGTTCATCCCGCATCAAAATTGAAAAGAGATTTCTGAAACTAGGTACTTTCTTCCCATTTAATTTTGGGAAAATAAGCCCTGTCAGATATTCTCTTGCATCCTGAAGTTTATCAAAAGATACCGTTCTCCCTTCTCTTATGATTACAGGCTGATCCGCTTGTTTCCGGTTTCTTTTTATCGTGATCGCTTCGTCCCCTATATCCAGATCTAATATTACGTTTTCTTCTAACGGAAATACTTCTTTCGGTATTTTTGCAATTCTTGATTTTTCATAATCATTCAAGAAACCAAAATCTAAAAACTCAATACTCATAGACTTTCCAACACCATTTGTTTTCCGACCTTTTACAGAACTATCATCGTATTTCTCGCCTAATATAATATTGACTCCGTCATGAAAAGAAATCTCTTCAAAAATATTACTTTCTGAATAGAGCCGATTGAGACGAATACGACTTATTTCTTTACCCATATATTCGCCTCCTCAAATTCGACAATATTAACAGAATATAAAAAGGAAAGACCCAAAATCAACTGTCTGCTGCTTGTGATCCCCGCCTTTTTCAATGCTTTAGATACATCATAAATAGAAATCTTCCCAGCTTCCTGCTTTTTTATCTCTTTGAGTATGAGATAGCCAATATACATTGCGGAAGATTTCAGTGCATTGCTACTTGCCAGCATCATACTCACTCCTTTCGTTTGGGAATACCCTACATTTAATCATTTCGTTGACAAGATAGAATTTAATTGCAGAACGGTCATACTTTTTACCATTCGCGCTTAATTTTGTTTCAAAATATGTAACCAGTTTATTCAATGCAGCAATCGGATTATCCTGCTCTTCTTCCAAAAATTGTACGCTGATATCCTGCAGATAGAACATAATAATAATGTCTTGTGCCTCATCGATCCCCAGCGTTTCATTTACAATCTTCAACGCTTCCCCATAAATGGTGTAAAGTGTCGTATATTCCGCAATCAATCTATCTGCAAAATCCCGAAACCTTTTATAAATCTTATACTCCGGATCTACCGTTGTCTCACAAGGCTTCTTTACTTTTCTGTGTTGCGAAATATACTCTATCAAATCTATGATCGTGTCCACTTCACTGGCCTGCGTTTCTTTCACTGAATAATATTTATTACACAATTCTGCTGACAGGTAATTACTGATTGCTTTTATTTGTTCTGTTTCCAACTCTCGAACATCTTGCATCAGTTTTTCTACATCCCAAATGTCTCTTTCTTTTTCAAATGAAAACATTCCCTGTGTATCAAAATTGGAAGAATATTTTTTCTTCTGTGTCAAAATCAGCACAATCAATCTATCATAGCTCTGATACGCTTTGTTTTTATTAAATTCTTCTATCGTATGCTTAATCTTTGTACTACTATTATCTGATGTGACTTGAACTGCTATCCTATTCTTTGGATCTACCAAATCAATCGCCGGGGCATTTTTCTCCAAATAGTTTGCATTTTTCAATTCATATCCATAGATAAGATTCAATAATCCGGGAAAGAAATCTTCTGCAACGATGTTAATATCATAGAGATTTACCGCATTCAAGATAGACACTTCCCGACTTAATAAGGCCAGACTCTCAGCCACATTTTTCAAATAAACCTCTTTGTTCATCATGCTCTTTCACTCTCCTCATTTGTTGCTTGCTTCATTCTACCACACTTTTTTCTAAATTACTATTGATTTTTCCAGAAAACTATGGTATATAGAATGCCTTTTTTATCATATAAAATCTACACAACTCCTCTTTTTTTATGGTTTTATAATTTTTCCCGATCTGTGTTTTGTCTCACATTCTGCACTTTTCGGATACTTTCAAACACTCCCCGGAATATACAGTTCCAGAAAGCCACCAAAGAGCTGGAAAAGCACCTGCCTTTGAACACTTCCGCCATACTACAAGATTACACAAGTTGCCACAACCTGTTGCACATCCCTTAACTTCGAACACTTTTTGTTCCGTATCGCCACTTCCCGTTGCAGCTTGTCTCACATACTGCACTTTTCGGGTACTTTTGAACACTTCCGGCAGGAGATCGATTCAGAGCACCGCAGGATACATCCAGAGAGCTGAAGAAAGTACCCACCTTTGAACACTTTTCACCTTTCAGGTTCTGCTTTTACTGCCACAAGGATGTTCCGGGCCTCCTTCCACTCATAAGAACAAGTTACCAGCGTCAGGGTTGTCTCACAACCTGCACCAGCTACCCCTGTTTCAAACAGCGACAGCGCTTTCGCCTGTGCTGCATAAGCCTCCAATTCCTGCGGACTGTGAAAAGATGTCTGTTGGAAGTCGAACATGGACACATCAGCTTTCAATACTGCCGCTATCCTGTACTCTTCCATGCCTTCCGGCGTCTGAAAGAACACCCTGGGATGTGCTTTCCAGTAATCATAGGAGGCGTACCTGTCCAGATTCCCGAACATCGCCCCGCTGTTCATGTTGTGACCGTAGATAGTCAGATTCTTTGATTCTCCCAAAATACAGTCTGCCTGGAGGAACAAACTTCCATTGATGTCGTAGTTTCCCCGGTAATCCCTCCGCAGATAATACTCCGGATCTTCCCGGCTGCTCTGCATGACCGGATAATCGATCCCAACCTCCGGGATCGTAAGCCAGCCACGAACACCCGGATACTGGCGCTGGAGGGATCGAAGGTCAACGGCAGACACTTCCGGTTCTCTTCCAGCCTGTTCCTCTTTCTCTCCTGGAGAGCCCCCGCCCGGAGGGATGTCCTCCGGGAAGCAGGTTTTTAACTCCTCCACCAGTTCTCGATTCTGCCGGGGAATGACCACATAATTCTGATAAAGCAGTACCACACTGAGGATACAGACAGCACACAAGACTGCCTGCAGCATCCACAGCTTATTCTTCTTTTTTCGCTTCATCTGCTTTTTTATGTCTCTTCTTATAGAGCATGGTTGCCATGAGTCCGGCTGCTGACACGCCTAAAAGTGCAAACAGAAGGATTTGTTTCCAGTGGTCATCTCCTGTCTGCGGTACACCCGGAGTTTCCGGTGTCCTTGCATCCTTCATCTCCACCTTCTGGACTTCCATGGTATCTTCCAGTGTAAACTTCACATCTTCTGCGATCTCATAGCCTTCCGGTGCTGTGATCTCACGCAGGATCAGTTCTTCCCCTACCGGAAGTTTCTCTACCAGATGCGGTTTTCCATCTGTTACCCACTCTTCCAAAACTTCACCCTCTTTATTTAAGATCTGAAGCTTGGCTCCTTCCAGTTCCTTTCCGGTGGTGAGGTCTGTTTTGGAGATTTCCACTTTGGAATAGGTATCTTTCATCTCCACTTTGGTCACACTGCCATCTTCCTTTACTTCAAACTCCATATCTTCCGCAGACACATACCCTTCTGCATAAGGCGGCAGCTCTTCATGGAGCGTATACGTTCCTTCCGGCAGTCCATAAACTACGTGCGGTTCTTTTGTGCTGATCCACTCTTCCACGATGTTGCCATCCTGGTCGATGATCTGAAGCTTCGCCCCTTCCAGTTCTTCCCCAGTTGTGGCATCGGTTTTTGTAAACTGGCTTTTCGTTGGCTGATTTTCCACTTCTTTTGTCAGCTTGATTTCTGCAAGGTTCTGGTCTATGTAAGAGGCATCGATCTCCCAGATTTCTTCATTCGGAAGATACCCCGGCTTTCTCACTTCCTCTTTCACATAATATTTTCCATGATAGAGGTCGCTGTCAAAGGTAAGCTGTCCCTTCTCATCCGTTGCTTTCTTCTCCAGCAGAGTGTCCTTTTCTACAAGAACCTCACCCTGCTGGGAGAGGATATCTTCTTTGGCATACAATCCAAAAATCACGCCTTCCAGCTTCTCTTCTGTGACTGCATCCTTCTTTTCTACAGAAATGGAAATCTTCTGTCGCTCATTTTTATAAGCAACCCCTTCATAAACAACTGCCTGCGTATCATCCTCTGCGGTTAGGGTAAATTCTTTCTGTTCCGGGTTCAATACGAAATGGTCGCCTGCTATGGTTTCTTTCATATAATAAGAACCCAATGGAAGATTATTTACCACTGCCTTTCCTTCTGTATCGGTCACTAAAGTTGCCACCAGATCGTCTTTTTCATAACGGATGACCGGATTGCCCTGCTCATCCTTTGCTCCGTCCGGGGAATAAATGGTGTCCTTGGCATGCAACGAATGACCCCCAGTTCCAGACTGCGGCAGGTAGCTGCATTGGGAACCGCATTATCAAGACGCATTAAGTCCACCGTCCATCCTCCGATATCCACAAGAAGAACAGAGGGTTCATCTTTTAAGTATTCCGGATAAAGAGCCAGGGCTGAGTACCCCTGGGGGAACAGTTTCACATCCTCAATCTGGATCTCATAGCGTTCCCCTTCATATAAGAAACGGATTGGCTGTTCCTTCCGAAACAGATACTCCTTGAATTTCTGTTTTTCCCTTCCAAACCCGGTAAGGGGAAGCCCGGCTGCAAGAACAACTTTCGCTGTCCTTTCCCCCTTTCGCTTTCGAATCTCCTGTGCCAGTGCTGCCAGCGTCAAAAGATAATAATTGTCGTTGGCGGTCTTGTCCTTTACCAATGTCTGTCTCCCAGTCCCACACACATAATACTCACCCCGGTATTGCAGGACATTCTGCATGGTATAGGGTTCGTATTCATACCGGATGATCCCTGTCGGGAAACACACCTGCTTTGTTTTAATGGCGTAATATCCATGATCAATTCCGATAATCATCACTTACCACTCCCTTCTTTTCTGTTCTATGAAAAATTCCCAGTGAAAGAACCCTTGCTCCCCGGAGGCGCGCCCCGGCAGGCATTCTTTTCTTTCCAGCCCATTGTTCTTCCTACTCCCGGTCTCGAAAAAATGTCTGGACGGGAAGATAATGCAATGTTCCTTCCAAAACAAGAGCCAATCTTTGAAAACGGAGGATTCCCCTATTCTGCAGCTCCACCATTTCGTAATATGCTTTCTTTGTTAAAAAGTAACGATGATATATTCCCGCTTCCCCAAACTTCTCCGTCTGCTTCAACACCAAAAACTCCACCATATACCGGGTATCCGGTGCAAACCGTTTCTCACATAGCATGGCATCTCTCTGTACTGCCTTCACACCCTCCGACTCCCTGGCTACTGCCAATAACTCATGGATACTGATACTCACGTTTGCTATCACCTCCCTTCAAAACTCTTTTCCAAATTTTCAGTGAAAAAAAGACAGGCACCTACACGATGTCTGTCGCTGCGGGATCTTCCATTCCCTTTTTGTATGATTTTTAAATTAAGTTTTTTATTTTACCAGAATTTGGACAAATAAACGCTATATCTCAGATATAGAATTAAAAGAGTCTACTTTGATTGTTCATGTCTCTTATATCTTTTTTAATCACTTGACGAATCCAGCGTCCCAAGGTAACATACCAACAATTAAAAATTTGAAAGGAGTCCTTAAAATGCTGTGTGATGAATTATATAATGAGCTTTGTCAGCTTTTAACCAACTTTGAGACCGGGGAAAGACCTGTCGATGCCAACGATTTTTACTCCCTGCTTGTAAAAATACAAAACAACTGGGAACTCGTGGTCCATTGCCAATAACACAATAAAGAAACCTTAATCATACAACTGATCAGAGCCTATGGTCTTTTCGTCGGTACTATTTTCTACCGTTCTCGCCATTCCCGTTTACACTGAGGATTCTTTTGAAATAATTCCTCATACCGAAGAAGTATATCCATACTGTCTTGTGTAAAATCAAATGGCTGAAGCATGGGGTATCGCGGCAATGCGCTTGAAACATATTCTAATTGTTCCAACTGCTTAGACGTGTATTTTTTCTTTCTGGCTTCGCTATATGGCAAAAGACCGTATTCCGTCTTATACGCTGGAATACGGTCTTTCTGCATTTCCTGTAATGCTTCAATCATATTTTTGTGATGGTGTCTGGATTTATAGGTATCTATCTGCCCTCTGGTCATGCCGACAGCCGATGCAAAATCTGATATCCTTTTATAAAATTTTCCTTGAATCTTACATCTCGGAATAAAGGCAAATACCTCAGTGTTTGGCCATCCACATTCATCCCGCAGTTGCTTTACTAAACGAAAGCACTCTATAAACGAATATTCTGGTTTATAGCGCTGTTGTCCATATACTAACAGCTTGGAGATATTATATTCCCTGCATAAAAAAGCAGCGTTCTGATATACTTTCCCTTCATACACAATTTCATATCTTTTCCCATTATTCCTGATCGGCAAATAAATAGCTTCCTCCAATGTTTTCCCATATTTCAAGCGTTCAAAAACATTACAGGGCTGCACTTGATACTCCGCACATAATTCCACTAATGTATTATAGGTTTTCCCTTCGAAGCATATCGGTTCTTTCTGCAATAGTTCAAGAATAATTTCTTCTAATGTCATGTTTCTTGTATGGATTCTGGCTGATATGGAAGTCTCTCTAATTCCAAATGCTATTGCCAGCGCATATCTGCTCTGATATCGTTTGCCCCATAGCATAATTTTCTTCTCTTGTGTCTCTTTGCAACGATCTACCGCTTCTTCTATTGTTTTGCACCTTTGTATATAATGTGCTAATGAATTCCAAGGTAATCCATATTCTTCAGCCAACGCTTTAGGCGAACGATATAACTTTCCATTGTATTCAAAAAGCCGACCTCTTCCTCGCACATCATTGATGCACATTTGCATTGCATCTTCTAACGACCAGCCTCGGCGCCGGAAGGAATATATTCTCTGACGGTCAATTCCATATTCCTCTGCCATTTCTTTTATCGTTTCATATGTTTTCCCATCATAGCAATACGCCATAGTCATCACCTCTTCTCTTCACCACACCAGTATACCTACTTATCGTAAAAAAGCTATTCAGCAAATCCACTAAATTTTACTCTTTATTTGTTTCCTCCCCTATAATCACAAAATAAAAGGCAGATAGAAGTTTTCCACTTTCATATCCACCTATGCAAAATTCCCATATTCAATTAACCAAATCTTCCTGTAATGTAATCCTCTGTCTTTTTATTTTGTGGTGTAGAAAATAATGTATCTGTCCAGTTAAACTCAATCAACTCACCCATAAGGAAAAATGCACAGCAATCTGAGATACGAACTGCCTGCTGCATATTATGTGTGACCATAATTACTGTATATTTTGATTTCAGTTCCATAAGTAAATCTTCTATTTTCCCTGTACTGATTGGATCAAGCGATGCTGTACTCTCATCACAAAGAATTACTTTTGGCTGTACTGCCAACGCTCTTGCAATACAAAGTCTCTGCTGCTGTCCTCCCGACATCCCCAATGCAGATGTTTTTAACCGATCTTTCACTTCATCCCAGAGAGCCGCATCTCTTAAAGAGCGTTCCACAATTTCATCCAGTTTCACTTTAGAACGAATACCATGCGTTCTTGGTCCAAAAGCCACATTGTCATAGATGCTCATCGGAAATGGATTCGGTTTCTGAAATACCATTCCGATCTCTTTGCGCAGTTCATTTACATTCGCATTAGAAGAAAATATATCCTTTCCATCGTATTTTACTTCTCCTGTAATGCGCACATTCTCTACAAGGTCATTCATTCGGTTTAGTGTTTTCAAAAACGTGGATTTACCACAACCACTCGGTCCAATCAATGCAGTAATCTGATGTTCCGGGATATCCATTGTAATTCCCTTTAACACCTGATGATCTCCATACCATAATTTCAGATCTTTAGTTTCTATAATTGAGTTCATTTCTGTCTCCTTTTTGTCAATTCTATATTACAACGTGATACCCAAACTCTTCCATATTCCGTGTATCATGTACTTATATTCATAGCAAAATCTACGCTATACACGCTATGCACATGCCCTAAGTGTACTATAATTTTCGTCCATTAGAAGAACTTCCGGTTCAACCGCAAGCGCTCGCGCTATGCAAAGTCTTTGCTGCTGTCCTCCGGACATTCCAAGAGCGCTCTTTTTCAGCCTGTCTTTACATTCATCCCAAATCGCCGCATTTCTAAGAGAACGCTCCACAATATCATCCAACTTAGACTTGGAACGGATTCCATGCGTTCTCGGTCCAAACGCAATATTATCGTAAATGCTCATCGGAAACGGATTCGGCTTCTGAAATACCATTCCGACACGCTTTCTCAGAAGATTAACGTCCATCCCTTTAAAAATATTTTGTCCGTCCAACGCAATTTCGCCTTCTATACGGCAGCCCTCTACAAGATCATTCATTCGGTTGATCGACTTTAGCAGCGTTGATTTTCCGCAGCCGGACGGTCCGATAAACGCAGTGATCTTATTTTCTTCGATTTCCAGATTTATATTTTTAAGGGCTTTAAAATCCCCATAATACAGATCAAGATTTTTAATACTTATCTTTGACATACCTGTTTCCTCTCTTAATTCACCTTATGCTTTTGTCAGTTTCCGCGCGATCATACCTGACAATGTGTTAATACCTACTACTAAAACCAACAGAATAACCGCTGTTGCATATGCCTGATCCATATAAAGACCTTCACTTGACAAATGATACATATGAACCGCCAATGTACGCCCCGATCCCATCACACTTTTCGGAATCTGAGCCACGCTTCCCGCTGTATAGATCAGCGCCGCCGTCTCACCGACGATTCTTCCGATTGCAAGGATCACTCCGGCAAGAATTCCCGGAACAGCCGACGGGAGCACAATGCGAAATACTGTACGAAGCTTTCCCGCTCCAAGTCCGAAGCTGCCTTCTCTGTAAGAATCCGGAACAGACTTAAGCGCTTCTTCCGTCGTTCTCATAATAAGCGGAAGGATCATAATAGACAATGTAAACGCTCCTGCCAAAATCGAAAATCCCCAGTCCAGCGTATTTACGAAAAACAACATTCCGAACAATCCGTATACAATAGACGGAATTCCCGAAAGCGTCTCTGTTGTCAGACGGATCACTTCTACGAATTTATTTCCTTTTCCCGAGTATTCCACAAGAAAGATTGCTGAAAAAATACCGAACGGAACTGCGATCAAAAGAGAAAGTATCGTCATTACGATCGTATTGATAAGCGCCGGAACAACGGAAGCATTTTCCGAAGTATAATTCCATTCAAAAAGCGAAAGCTTAATATGAGGTACTCCGTTGATCAAAATATATGCGATCAAAAACAACAGTACCGAAAACGTAAGCAGCGCTCCTAACATCACGAGCAGCATTACGAGAAATGATCCCGGATGTTTTCTGTATGTTTTCAGCCTGTCTTTGACTGTCATTTTATTACTCATGATCTGTCCTCCTCTTAAGCAGTGCAACGCTGAAATTAATAATCAGGATAAATACAAAAAGAACAACGCCTGTTGCGATCAGCGCTTCTCTGTGAAGTCCTGTCGCGTATCCCATCTCCATTACGATATTACCTGTCAGCGTTCTGATTCCTTTAAACAGATTTCCGACAAGACGGGGCTGATTTCCCGCAACCATGATCACTGCCATCGTCTCGCCGACCGCACGCCCGATCCCGAGAACAATTCCTGCGATCACACCTGATTTTGCCGCAGGGATGATCACTCTGAAAATACTTCTTTCTTTTGTTGCTCCCAACGCAAGCGCTCCTTCATAGTAATGAGCCGGGACAGCCCGCATCGCGCTTTCTGTTGTTCCGATAATCGTCGGAAGGATCATCATGGCAAGGATCAGAGAAGTCGTAAGAATACTGTTTCCGTCACCTGCGTTTTTTATAAGTCCTGCATCTTTTAATGCTCTTCCGAAATCGCGGATGATCGGAACAACGACAACAAGTCCGAAAAATCCATATACGACAGAAGGAATTCCCGCCAGAAGTTCTGTTGCCGCTTTCAGAGGTCTGTAAATTTTTTTCGGACAGTACATTGCCATAAATACAGAAGTAAGAATGCCGATCGGCACACCGATGATAACTGCGCCCGCCGTAACATACAAGCTTCCGATGATCATAGGAAAGATACCGAACAGTTCATTACTCGGACGCCACATTTCTCCGGTAATGAATTTCACAAATCCGATTTCTTTAATTGCAGGGATGCCGTTAGCGAATAAAAAGATACATATGAGAGCTACCGCCAGTACCGAGGCACAGGCGGCAACAAAGAACACTCCCTGCATGAATTTTTCAGTCCATGCTTTTGATTTCATACTAATTTCCTCTTCATTTTATCTGATCTTGCCGAACAGTTCTGTCACACGCCGAGCCTTACTCAGCGATCTCATCCCATGTAAGTACGTCTCCGAGGTAGATGGATTTTACCTGATCAGATGTCATCTCTTCTGTCGGGTTCGCTTTGTTTACGATCACTGCGATACCGTCTGTCGCAATGACTGTTCCTTCCAGTTTCTCTTTTTCTTCGTCTTTCAGCTCTCTTGATGCCATACCGATATCATAGCTTCCTTCGATGGCAGATGTCATACCTGTCGTTGAATCGGATGACTGAAGTTCAACATTTGCATTCGGATTCACTTTTTTGTATGCCTCTACAAGTTTCTCCATTACCGGAGCTACAGAAGAAGATCCTCCTACAACTACGCTTCCTTCCGGCTTAGTTCCTGCATATGCCTGAACATCGGATACCGGTATGTAACCTGCTTCTTCTACAACTTTCTGACCTTCCGTACTCATGATAAAACTCATAAAATCTTTTGCCGCTTCATTGTCCAGATCTTTCTTTACTGCTACATTAAACGGTCTGGATACTTTGTAACTTCCGTTTTCAATATTTTCTGCCGTTGCTTCGGCTCCGTCGATCTTAAGTGCTTTTACAGCGTCCTCATCAAGAGATCCAAGAGAAATATATCCGATCGCATATTCATTTCCTTCCACTGTTGTCATCATAACCGAAGTATTGTTTGTGATCTGCGCTTCCGTTGTCGTCATGTCGACTTTTTCTCCGTCAACTTCTTCCTGAATGCCGAACAATTCGATAAACGCGCCTCTTGTTCCCGAACCATCCTCACGGGAAACAACTGTAATGTCATTTGCGCTGTCCCAGTCTCCTGCATATTTTGCATCTCCGCCTTTATCCGCATCTTTTGCATCATCGCTTCCTGATCCACAGCCTGTCATAGCTGCTGCCAACATTCCTACCATAGATACAACTGCGATAAACTTTTTCATTTTCATAGTCTTACAATCTCCTTTTTGCTTCCGCTTTTTCATTTTTTTGTTTTCTTTTATTCTTTTTTATTTCTTTCTATTCAGCGAAAACACCTAAAACCAACTTCACATTTCGCTGTTTTCTTTTGTGCTCCTTTGCACATTGACTATCATAAATAACAAATGTAAAATGTAAAATCAGCGCTATGTTAAATCTATGTAAAATGAAATTTATTCTAAAGCAGCCGCCGGGATCTTGAACAATTCCGGACTTTGGCTTGCCGGCTATACAAAAAGCGCCCACACAAAAATCCTGTTTTTTCAAACAATGATTTTTGTGTGGGCGCTTTTTCCATGGAGTATAGGGGAGTCGAACCCCTGGCCTCAACAATGCGAATGTTGCGCGCTCCCAACTGCGCTAATACCCCTTATGGACCTGGCGGGAATCGAACCCGCGTCCAAAAACCTATCCCATGTACTTCTACTATCATAGTCAGTTCTTTTTCATTCCCTCTGCCGCACGGGAACTAACACCCTTACGGTTTCAGTAGCTTCATGATACGCCTATCGGCTCAAAGCTTTGCCAATATCGTTTCTCACATCGTTGATGCCGGATTTCCGTGGTGTGAGTGCCACAGAGCCGACATGCGGCAATTAGGCCGCAGCTAATTCGAAATTATCGTTAGCGTTTAATTTTAAGTTTGCGATTTAACGCATCAGCCTGCGGATAGCTTCTCCATCTTCAAGATCCCTGTCGAAACCAGTACAAGCCCTCGTCTGTCAGGTTGTACAGAAGATGTAATTTTTACATCATTTATAATATAGAATATACTGCTTCAAAAATCAAGGGGGTATAGCGCATTATTTCTTTTCTTCCGCTTATTCTTCTTTTTATTTTATCTTTAAAACTACAGTTCTTCTCCATTCGACCGGATTACGTTCTTGTACCAGTCAAAAGACTTCTTCTTATACCTGTTTCCGCTTCCATTTCCTTCGTTATCAATATCGACATAAATAAATCCATATCTTTTTTTCATCTCGCCTGTTGTAAACGATACAAGATCAATGCATCCCCACGGGGTATATCCTATAAGATCTACTCCGTCAAGTTCAACCGCTTTTTTCATTTCGGTAATATGTTCTCTTAAATATGCAATCCTATAATCGTCATCACATGTTTTATCTTCTTTTAACACATCGATCGCGCCGAATCCATTTTCTACAATAAACAGAGGTGCTTCGTAACGTTCATAAAGAGTAACCAGAGCATATCTTAATCCGACAGGATCTATCTGCCACCCCCAGTCACTTGCCTTCACATACGGGTTTGGTACAGAATACGGAGAACTTCCGTCCAGAGATTCTGTCGTATCTTTTTTTGCATCTGCTTTCACCGCATTCGTCATATAATAACTAAATCCCAGATAGTCGCATTTTCCTTCCGCCAAAATCTTCTCGTCTTCAGGAAGCATCTGTGGTTTTGTTCCTTCCCTCTCCCACTCCTTTTTTGCATAAGCCGGATAATGCCCTCTCATATGTACGTCTGAAAAATAAAATCTTTCATGCATACATTCTGCCGCAGTCATAACATCTTCTGGATTGCAGGAATACGGATAAAACGGAACAAAAGAACACATACATCCGATCTGAAACTCCGGATTGATCTCGTGACCTTTTTTCACAACGATCGCACTTGCAAGCAGCTCATGATGCGCCGCCTGATACATCGCCTTTTTCTTATTTGTATATTCCGAAAAGAGAACTCCCGAATTTGTCCATCCGAAAATATCAGCTGATGTATTACTTTGATTATTGATCTCATTAAATGTCATCCAATATTTAACTTTATTTTTATATTTCTCCATGACCGTCACTGCATAGTTTACAAAGAAATCAATCACCTTACGATTGACCCATCCACCGTATTTTTTTGCCAGATGATACGGCATTTCAAAATGGCTTAACGTAATGACCGGTTCGATTCCGTATTTCAAAAGTTCATCGAACATATCATCATAGAACTTCAGCCCTTCTTCATTCGGTTCTGTCTCATCCCCGCTTGGAAAAATGCGGGTCCATGCGATACTTGTACGAAAACATTTGAATCCCATCTCCGCCATCAGCGCAATATCACTCTTGTATTCATGATAAAAATCACTCGCTTTATGGTTCGGGTAATATTTATCTGCTTCAATTCCGTTTGTAATCTCCCGCATCTTCTCATGTGTTCCACCTGTCATCACATCTATAACACTGATTCCTTTACCGCCCTCATTCCATCCGCCTTCAAACTGGTTTGCCGCAACTGCTCCTCCCCATAAAAAATCATTTGATAATGGCATCTTGCAAATTCTCCTTTTCATTTTATTTTCATAGGTGTTTGCGAAACGCCACAAGCCGCATAAATACGGCATTTTAACTTTTATA
>ENA-OROZ01001199-OROZ01001199.1-human-gut-metagenome-genome-assembly--contig:-NODE-1199-length-25124-cov-4.107663_pt1 | contig 25124 bp, 20 predicted proteins | sample MGYA00242138_ERZ509066 | MGnify/ENA primary metagenome ERZ509066 (study PRJEB26280, sample SAMEA2338691) | human gut metagenome | biome: human gut; feature: human-associated habitat; material: faeces... | reverse complement strand
TCAAGGTTTTTAAAAGATTTTAGAACAAAAAAACAGGTAGTTTTTGACACTACCCTGTGTAAAAAGGAGGAAAAGGAAATGAATAAATTCAAAGCAACATTGTCGAGGCTCATAATGGCAGCCGTCTGGGGCGTAGCAATCACAACACTGACTTCTACATCCCGTTATCTGACATATCAGCCGAAGGGCGAAGAAGAATTAATGCGCAGATATCTTTAGTTGTGTACATATGCGGTGTGAAAAGGGATAAAAAATGTACACGTTTAGATATGCAAAAACCTCCAGCAGGACAACCTGTCTGGAGGTTTTTTGTTAAGAATTTATTAAGGTTTTCCTAAAAAAAATAAATATTTGTTTTAGCTCTTTCTTTTTTGGGAAATAATGATATGCTAAAGAAGTAATAAGCATATATTGATTTGAGGAGAGTGTGCATATGAAAATAGAGAAATTAATAGCTGTTTTGATGTTAGCAGTGTTGATGCTGACCAGTTGCGGACAGACTGCATCACAAACAGATAATACGGTGGTACTGCCACAGATTAATGGGGAGGCAAGGAATGTAATTATTACCGAATCCGGACAGATTTTTGATGCGGATACGGGAGAAGAGATTATTCTTAATACCCCGCAGCCATCAGCAGAAGCAGCCGGGCAGGAGGTGGCAGAGGCTTCGCCGCAGCCTTCTGAGGAACCGGAAATTGCTGTGGTTCAGGATGCGGAGGTTGTGGTTCCCCATCCGGAACAGTCGGTAAGCCACGTAGATACAGAAAAGCTTGGTGATGACAAACTGAATATTGTTTTCCTTGGAGACAGTATCATTGATAATCACCGGGATGAGACCGGTATTGCTTATCTTACGGGTGTTGCCTGTAATGCGAATGTGTACAATATGGCAATTGCCGGAACAAGTGCAACAATTGAATATGGTGAGAAGGAAGGAAATGAGGACTGGACATCCAGAAGTCTGATCGGAGTCACCAAGGCAATTAAGGGAGACATTCCGACAGATATTTTTAAGGGTACCAGAGCCGGTGAAATTATGGATAACAAGGAAGTGGATTTCTCAACCGTAGATTATTATGTCATTGAATATGGAGTCAATGATTTCTTAAGAGGAATTAATCCCGGGGATGTGGAGGATCCGTATGATATGCATACGTATGCGGGAGCACTTCGGATTGCGGTTGGTAATCTTAGAGCTGTATCGCCCAATGCTGCTATTGTATTGTGTTCTCCCTGTTATTCACAATTCTTTGGTAAAAACGGTGCCTTTTTGGGAGATGCGAATATGATGAGCAATGGTTATGGAACCATCAGTGATTTTAAAGGAGCCTGTGAATACGTTTCGAATGAACTCGATACCTTGTTTATGGATGCATATCAGACACTGGGAATTGACAGTACTAATGCAGATGACTATCTCGAGGATGGAATTCATCTGACGCAGAAGGGAAGAGCCTTATATGCCGGTATGCTTGGAAGAATTATAAATTATAATGAGGATAATAAGAATTCCGGTATGTAAACAGATCAGGGAAGACACCGTCTTTTAGGAGAATAAGAAAAAGCAGTAGGGAGTATATATTTATAAAGAGATTAAATCGGGATGTGTGATGCGTAGACGTATTTGTAGAATGGCGCTTGTGGGGATTGTGCTGCTGACGGCATGCGGTCAGCAGGGAATACAGGTGGCGGAAACTGCCGGAAGAACGGAAAGTGATACGGTCTATGAAAAAATGCAGGAAGAACAGAAGAAGCAAAAGAAAAGCAGTCCTTCTCCGATAAGCGAGAAAGAAACAGAGCTGTCTGAGGTGATAGAGAAGCTTCCGACAGACAGTCCGGAGCCCTCCATGGAACCTGATCCGGAAAGCTATGATTTGCAGCTGGTATTTATAGGGGATGAGACATTTGGACAGAACCCGGACGGAACAGGAATACCGGAATTGTGTATGATGCGCTGTAAAGCACATGGATACAGTCTGACAGCTGATGGAACGGGTGCAGCTGTGGAAGATACAGAGATATTGGGAAATGATAGGTGGAGATCCCAGGGGCTTGTCGGTATGGTGAAAGCAATGAATGCGGAAATTAATCCCGGGATATTTGCGGATGAAGCTGTGCAGGCTGTTTTGAGCGCTGCGGAAACGGATTTTTCCAATACAGATTACTTTATTATTTCATATGGACTTAATGATTTCCGGCATGGAATACCGCAGAACAATGAAGAATACGCATATGATTTCCGAACCTATGCCGGGGCATTACGGGTTGCGGTTGGAGCATTAAAAGACAGATATCCCGGTGCTGAAATTATTCTGTGCAGTCCATACTATTGCAGGTTTTACAAAGATGGATGGATGATCGGGGACAGTAATACATTTGATCAGGGAAAAGGAACCTTACGTGATTATATGGGAACCTGTGAATATATTGCCGGTGAACAGCAGGTGTTGTTTCTGAATACATATGATAATCTTGGAATTGACGGATATACAGCAGACGAATATCTGCAGGATGGAATCTATCTTACGGATAAAGCAAGAGATTCTTATGCGGATCTGCTTGCCGGGATGATTCTTAACCATGAAGAGCAGAAGAATAATTGAATCAGAGGTAATTGAATAAGAAAAGGAAAAGAGCGTTTGTTTTGGTTGAAAAACAAATGCTTTTTTACTATACTGTATGTAATTCGCGTAGAAAGGGGAAGCTATGATAACAGTAGTTTTAAGCTGGATTTACATATTCATAATATGCTTTTTGCTTGGTGTGGGAGTGTTTTCACTTGGCACAAAATTATGTGGTAAGAAAGATTTTACTGCGCCGGTCAGCCTCCTTACTGTACTTGGAGTCATGGTATCTACGGTAATTGCATCTTATATCAGCTGTGTAACCGGAATAGGAATGCCGGCGCATCTGTTTCTGGTTTTGCTTGCTGTTTTATCTGCGGTCTGGCAGCGCAGACAGCTTGTTATGTATTGGAAGAAAATAAAACCCGTTGTGCTTTCCTGGGAGGGGTTCTTTTATTTCGGTTTCATTTTGTTCATTGCTTTTTTTGCATCCAGAGGGGAATTCCACACGGATACCAATATCTATCATGCCCAGAATATTCGTATTTACGAGGAATATGGTCTGATTAAGGGAATGGGAAATCTGCAGCAGCATTTTGCGTATAACAGTTCCTATCTGGCATTTGCGGCAGTATTCAGTATGAAATGGCTGCTTGGACAGTCACTTCATACAACAACAGGATTTCTGGAAGTACTTTTCTGTATCTATGCATTTTACGGCTTGAAAAGATGGAAGAGCCACAAGAAGCATCTGGCAGACTGTGTAAAGCTGGGAATACCGTTCTATGTTCTGGTGATTCTGATACGCAGCATGTCTCCTGCCACCGATTTTGGAACGATGCTGTTTGTACAATATCTTCTGGCAGCATGGTGTGACAATCTGGAGGAGAAGAAGGACATCTTCTTTTATTCACTGCTTTCTGTAGTGGCTGTTTTCGTGGCAACAATGAAGTTTTCGGCGTGTCTTATTGTGCTTCTTGCAATATATCCTGCGGTATGCCTGCTCAGGGACAGGCAGTGGAAAACCATTGTGTTCTGCCTGCTGAGTGGAATACTGGTTGTCTGTCCTTTCCTGATACGGAACTTCCTTATATCAGGATGGCTGTTATATCCTTTTGACAAGATTGACTTATTTCACGTGGCATGGAAGATCCCACGGGAATATCTGGTGGAGGATTCTGCCCGGATTAAGGTATGGGGAAGATGTCTGTATGATGTGGAACTGCTGAATTTAAGTCCGGTTCAGTGGATTCCGTACTGGTGGAGTGGACAGGAACGGTATGAGCAGATGCTTTTGGGAAGTGTTCTTGCGGGGACATTGCTTTTGGGAGTACAGGCAATTTATGGCAGGATCAGGAGAACACAGATAGCGTGGGATAAAGTGGTTCTGGCAGCAGTGATTTATATCAATATTGTACTGTGGTTCTTCATGGCGCCTTTTATCCGTTATGGTCTGGCTTTTCTTTTTGCCGTGCCGATGCTTGCTTTGGGAGAATGGTGTTCTGCTGAAAAGAAAGGATTTTACAGTATTGTGTGCGGAGGACTCGTATTTTGTATTGTAGTTTGCCTCAGCCCTTACTGGGACCGGTATATTACCGATGGTGGTGTTTTCTTAAAGCATCATCTGACAGATCCGTATTATATAAAGCAGCAGGATTATGACCGGGGGAATATGGAAAGTATGCAGATCAATGGAAATGAGATTTATTTTGATGCTGCCTATGATGAAATAAACAGTTATTTCACATGTCCCGGCACCTGTTATAAATCAATGCTGGAGAGAAGCACACTAATGGGAGATGAGATCACAGATGGTTTTATGGCAAGGTGAAAAGAGAAAAAGAGCTGCAGAGGGAATCGTGTCGGTTCTTCTTTCTGTGCTTACCGTATTTGCAGGTACGGCTTATCAACAGTATGCAGGAGTGCCGGAGGGAAGCAGAAAGGTGATTTATCTGTTTCTTCAGATACTGTTATGGACGGTTTTGTATTTTGCAGGCTTTAGGATAACAGAAGGTGTGCTGAAGAAGAAGGAAGCAGCCGGTCGGGAAGAGTATACACTTCACTTTTCTGCCGGTCGGCAGATGATCGGTCTGGTGTTGTGCTGGCTTCCATATCTGCTGATTTATGCACCGGGACTTGTTAATTTTGACACGATAAACCAGATCAATGATTTTTATGATGGAATATCACCGGTCTGCTTCGGCTTTGTGGAGGGGCAGGAAACGGTTGTGGCATTGCTTAATGACCATCATCCTGTTTTTGTGACAGTGCTTTTTTCCCTGATTATGCTTCCGTGGAAGGCAGCTGGATATCCTGCGGGAGGAATCTTCTGTTACTGTCTGTTACAGATGATATTTGGAGCATGGGTATTTGTGGGATTCCTTTCAGCCTTAAAGCGTTGGGGACTTCCCCGAAAAGCATATCAAATCATTTATGGTTTTCTGGCGTTGATGCCATTTGTTGCTTTATATATGGCTACGATGCTGAAAAATACATTGCATGGGATTATTTTTGTCTGGTATTTATGGAAGCTGCTGCAGATGCTTCACGGAGAAGGTGGCAGGAAGGAAATGAAGTGGTTCTGGCTGACTTCGGCGCTGTTGTGCCTTACACAGAAAACAGGAATCTATCTTGTTGTCCTGACAGATCTGGGATTGCTGTTTCATAAGAGGATGAAAAAGGAACGGAAGGCTGTTGCAGGGAATGCGGTATGTATGCTTCTGTTAATGATGGTTCTGCTGCCGAAGGTTATTTATCCTATCCTGCAGATATACCCGGGAGGAAAGCAGGAGATGCTGGGTATCTGCTTTCAGCAGACCTCCAGGCTGGTCTGCAGGGGGATGGAACAGATGACGCCCACAGAGCAGGAAATAACTGACGCAGTGTTTGATTATAACCGGATAGAGGAATTGTATGATCCCCACAGTTCGGATCCCATCAAGGCTACATATCGGCTTCAGGCTGCAAATGAAGAAATAACAGCTTATTTGAAGCTGTGGATCCGTCAGGGAATCCGGCATCCGCTTTCCTATATTCATTCCATGCTGGCAATCAGTGGCGCGTATTTTGCACCGGTTGAGGTCGTGGATGCATATGATCATATTCCGGAGGCGGAAGGAGTGTTTGCGGATATCCGTCATGTACTTCCCAATGGAGTTCTGGAGACAGTTTCTGCTTTGTACCGGTATCTGACAGGGCTTCCGGGAATTGATCTTTTCTTTCAGACAGTACTTTATACGTGGTGGATTCCCTTGATCTATGTGGTGGGAATTATCGTACGCAGAAAGTGGAAACTGCTTTTTAGCGCGATACCGGTCGGTGCTAATATTTTATTTCTGGCGGTCAGCCCGTTATATTGTACAAGATATGCCCTGCCGTTAATATTTGCGGCTCCGTTTCTGATGGGTATGCTGACTGTAAAAGAAAGTGATACCAAGACGCAGAATAATGTGTTATGATGTAATAAGACTTTGATAGAAAGGCGGTTAATCTCGAATGAAAAAAGCCCTGATTATTGGTGCAGGTCCTGCAGGTCTTACTGCAGCTTATGAATTGCTTACAAAATCCAAGGATATTGAAGTAGTTGTATTTGAAGAAAGTGACTGTTTCGGTGGTATCTCCAAGACGGTCAATTATAAAGGAAACCGTATGGATATGGGAGGACACCGTTTCTTCTCGAAAATTCCGGAGGTAAATGCCTGGTGGGATCATATGCTTCCCATGCAGGGACATCCGACATATGATGATATCATTCTGCATCGTCCCATGCCGGTGGCTGAGGGGGGACCTGACCCTGAGAAGGAAGACCGCGTTATGCTGACAAGACACCGCGTTTCCCGTATTTTATTTGATACGAAGTTTTATGACTATCCGATTTCCTTAAAACCGGAAACCTTTAAGAACTTTGGACTGCTTACCACCTTAAAGGTAGGATTCAGCTATCTGGGCTCCATGTTCCATAAGCTGCCAGAGGATAATCTGGAGAATTTCTATATTAACTGCTTTGGCAGGAAGCTGTATTCCATGTTCTTTGAGTACTATACAGAGAACCTCTGGGGACGTCATCCCAGTGAGATCGATGCTTCCTGGGGTGCACAGAGAACCAAGGGACTTTCCATTATGGGAATCCTGAAGGATTTCTTTGGCAAACTTTTCAAGGTAAAGAACCGGAAGGTCAACACCTCCCTGATCGAGGAATTCAAATATCCAAAGCTCGGTCCCGGACAGCTATGGGATGTGACTGCAGCAGAAGTGGAGAAGCTTGGCGGTACAATCATTAAGAATGCGAAGGTTACCAGAGTCCACAAGAACGCGAATAATGTGCTGACATCCCTGACCTATGAAAAGGATGGACAGGAGCTCACCATGGAAGGAGATTATTTCATTTCCTCCATGCCGGTGAAGGATCTGGTTGGCGGTATGAACGATGTACCTGCAGATGCAGCAAGAATTGCAGCAGGACTTCCGTATCGTGATTACATGACACTTGGTGTCCTGGTGCCGAAGATTAATCTGGTAAACAAAACCAATATCAGGACGGTGAACAATATTGTTCCTGACTGCTGGGTTTATGTACAGGATCGTAATGTGAAGCTGGGACGTTTCCAGATTTACAATAACTGGTCTCCTTATATGATTAAGGATCTTGAGCATACGGTATGGATCGGTCTTGAGTACTTTGTCAATGAAGGGGATGAGTACTGGAACATGACCGAGGAAGAGTTTGCGAAGATCGGTGTCAGTGAAATGATTAAGCTTGGTCTGATCGACAGCCCGGATGTAGTACTGGACGTTCATATGGAGAAGGTAAAGAAAGCATACCCTGCTTACTTTGATACCTATGACGAGATTGACAGGCTGGTTGACTACTTAAGCTCGATAGAGAATCTGTATTGTGTTGGACGTAATGGTCAGCATCGCTACAACAATATTGACCACTCTATGGTTACTTCCTTTGAAGCGGTTAAGAATATTTTAACCGGAAGCAAAGATAAAAAGAACATCTGGAGTGTCAATACCGAGCAGGAGTATCATGAGACCTCAAACGAAGAGGGTAATGAGGCGGAAGTGGACTAAGGGTAAGAGGTAAAAGAATGAATACGCATGCAGTGTTGATGTCAGCCTATAATGATTTTGATATATTGCTGAATAATGTAAAAATTCTTGCCCCCTGCTTCGACTGTTATATCCATGTGGACCGGAAGGCAGAATTTCCGCCCGAAATAAGACGTAAGCTACAGGAATATCCCAACGTATATGTAATACAGAAATACCGTATTACGTGGGGAAGCTATAAGCATATACTGGCATTCTTGGAACTGCTGAAAATGGCAGAACCCAAAGGATATGAATGGTATCATCTCATTACGGGTAATTCCGTACTGGTAAGACCCTATAAGGAACTGGAAGCTTTTTTCATGGATCATGATGGCCAGATCTTTATGAATTATGTGGATGTGAAAGCATCAGAATCCCGTAAAGATCTCGAATACTGGTTTCAGTACTATCGGTATCCGTATTTATATAATCAGCGTGGAAAGCATCGCAGACTGTGGGAAAATTTTGAATGGTATTATATTAAAATTCAGAAGAAGTTAGGGATTAAACGTAAGGTTTATTTTGACTATAAGGGGTATCTGTATTGCCAGCTTCCTGATGCTGCAGCGAAGTATGTTCTGCAGTATGTAAAGGAAAATCCGCGCTATATCCATGAATTAAAATACTGTCATGTCGGAGAAGAGTTTTTCTTCCAGAACATTTTGATGCACAGTACCTTCCGGGACAAGGTGATCAATCAAAATCTTATTTATGATGACTGGTCTCCGGAGCGTGAGCGTCCTGCATTTCTGAACGAAGGTGATTATGACCGCATTATGGAATCGGGCTGTTTCTTTGCCAGGAAAATCAATGCGTCTTCGAAAGGCCTGATGGAAAAGATCCATATATAAAAACAGTGTTGCTGCACCTGGTGCAGCAACATTGTTTTTATTAAGAGAATTATTTGCGGAATAAGGACTGTCTTGCACCATGATTAGCTTCCCTGTGATGTAAGGTGTCATCAACCGTATCCATACGGAGTCCGGCATCGATGAAGTCACAGTACTTACAGAAGGGATAATCGGCACGGCTGGTGCGGATATCATTGCGAAGCTTCCGGTATTCCGGAGAATTCCAGGCTTCTTTTAAAGGTGTCTTGTTCAGATCGGCAAGTGTTGTTGCTTCAAAGTTATCGCAGCAGCAGATGCCCATGCGGCCATCCGGGAAAATGAACATATCCGTATAGGGCATAAGACAGGTTTCTTTAATGATTTTGACATCATTGGTCTTGTTCGGTGCACTTCCGGCACGGTTGCTTAACACAGCATCCATATATCGCATCTGGATAAGAAGCTCGACGTCCTTAAACTCATCCGGGTGGGACTTGGCATATTCATAAATTTCACGGACGTTGTCGTGAAGCTTCATGTCTCTGCAGTAATTATTAATAATTAACTGATTTACGTAGGGTATGATTTCCTTTACCTTGTCAACCGTAAGAAGCAGGCCATTACTGGATAGGAAAATGAAGCTGTGGGGTAATTTTTCACGGCAATATTTGTGGAATGCCACAATTCTGGTATCCAGAAACGGTTCATTATTTCCGTATAAGGTCAGGTGACCGGTATAACCCCATTCGGCAAGCTGGTCAATAATACTGTAAAATAAGGAATCTTCCATGCGCTTATAGGGACGTTTTTCTGCATTTTTGTTTGCGGTACAGAAAGAACAGGTGCTGTTACAGCGGTTAATGGTTTCCAGATTAACAACAAGGGGCATGGGTGGCTCCTCGGTAGAGAGGAAATAATCAATGTATTCTTTCTGTAATTTATTTCTGGTGGAACGCTGCAGCTTCAGGTAGCTGTCAGAAGAAAGCATCGGAAAATACTTCTGAAGATTCCAACCAATCACACCACCGAAATTGTGATATCTGACTGACATATTTATTCTGGTCTCCTTTGATTTGTGTATGATAATAATTTGATATATCTACAAATAATATACCTGTAAATAGTAACATTGAATCGAAAAGGAGTCAAGCCACGGCCGTTTGGCGACAAAATAATTGTACAGAATAGGGATAAATGGTATAATGAATACCGGCTATATGAGGAAGAGGAGAATTTTGGATGGAAAATATAAGAAAGTATTATATACAGCATAAGTGGGTACAATATATTCTCTGGATTTTTTTGGTGGCAGGAATATTGTCCATCGTAATTCCGTTTGTTCTTAGTGAAGGCTATACATATTTGTGTGAGGATGATTTTAGTTTCGAAGCCGGCGCAAGGGACGCAGCTGAAGAGTATGGAAAAGTAAAAGGTGCATTTTTCGCGGCGCATAGATACTATATGACATGGCAGGGAACCTATTTCTCCAATTTTATCTGGCAGACAGTAAGGCCATATATGAGATGGGGAATGCCGGGTTTTCACGCTGTGATGATATTCGGAGCAGTAGTGTTCTTTTGGTCACTGTATGTGGCAATAAGAACGATATGTAAGGAAAAAATCTTTGCAATGAGCATTTGTTTTCTGGTGTTATCTGCTGTATTAAGCATGGAAGAAACCTTTGGATTGAAGGAGCTGCTGTTCTGGTATACCGGAGCGGTAAATTATGCCTGGGTTCTGGCCGCTTCTTTACTGACGCTGGCTCTGCAGCTGAAGATCAGGGAAGAGCAAAACAAAAGAAAGCAATGGATGCTGGCGGGAGTCAGCATTGTTACGGCTCTAATAGGAAGCGGTGGTGCCCTGATGATAACCGCAGTACAATGTGCATGCCTGCTCCTTGTACTGGCCTTGTCATATGATGAAATCAGAGAGAAAAAGCTGATTGCAGTTCCGTTTCTGGCAGCATTTGCAGGAGCATTATGGAATGCCTGTGCACCCGGAAATTTTGCAAGAAATGATTCTACGATGAGCGAGTATGGTTACGGTGTGTGCGAAGCCCTGCGGGATACATTATATTGTTGGAAGGAACATATCTCAAAGATAATTAATAAACCATTGTTCATTCTGATATTGGCTGTCGTATTTATGGTAACGGCTATTTGGGGCAGGAAAATGATTTCGAAAGGAGTCAGCCACATAAAGCTGTTTATGGTGATGGCAGTAATGCTGGCCACACAGTATCTTGCAGCTTTTCCGGCTGTGTTGGGTTACCATGGCATCATGGATAGTGCGCGGACGGTATCTACGTTCGATATGATCATAAAGATGACTTTGATTTTTACGGTGATGACTCTGGCACAGTGGAGTGTAGAGCATATTGGTATGATAAATAAAATACTTATGGCAATACTCGTTGTTTCAGTTGTATTCGGCATAATCTGCAGGAGTGAAATAAAAGAGAGCATAAAAGAGGGATACACGTATAACCTTATGAAGGAGTTATATAACGGAACTGTACGGGATGTTTATAAGGTAAGAGAGGCAACACTTTCTCAGCTTGACAGCGCAGCTGATGGAGAGGATGTGATTGTTTATTCCAATCCCATACCATCTAATAAAACTATGTACGGAATGGGGCTTCAGGTAGACTCGGAAGCGCTTGTGAACAGATCGGCAGCGGGACTGTTTAAATTAAACTCGGTCACGGTGATATATGAGGAGTAGCATTAGTAAGAAAAGTTGACGTAGAAAATAGATAGAAATATGTTTGTGGAGAAATGAGAATGACAGAATTTTTGGAGAAACACCGGAAAACACTTTTTTATCTCATCCTGATCGGATGTGTGATTACAATTGGAATTTACAATTTCCTTACGCCATATTTTACAGATGATTACGGGTATGCACAGGAAGCACGGAGTGCAGGTTCTCTGTGGGGGCTGATCAAACAGCAGTATATTGAGTATATGTATCACAATGCCAGGATTATTGGGCAGTTCAATCTGCGCCTGTTTCTGATTCCGGGGAAATGGCTGTTTAATATTGTGAACAGTCTGATGTTTACCGGACTGGTACTCCTTATCTATGCCATGATTCATGGTAAGAAAAAATATGATCTATTTGTATTGTTTCTGGTAATTACATTTGTATGGAGGTATTCTGTACAGTTCGGGGAAACAACGTTGTGGCTGTGCGGCACCTGTAATTACTTATGGGGAATGGTGATTATCATGGGATTCCTGGTCTGGTACCGCCATATGCTGTTTCGGGACAAGCCGGTGCAGCATCCTCTGGGGACAGTAATAGGAGGCTTCTTTTTTGGACTTGCAGCCGGATGGTGTAATGAGAACACATCGGGGGGCGCGTTTTTACTGACGTTGTTCTTCACCATCGTAGTGGTATGGATTCAGAAGAATAAAAAATTCCAGCCCTTTATGGCGGCATCCCTCCTTGGAGTATTTACCGGTGTTATGGGCATGGCCCTGTGTCCGGGAGTACGTTACCGTATTGACCAGACAGAAGGTGAGAACTTTACAGGATTCATTGGATTGATTTCCAGATTATATAAAATTACCGTGACGGTTAAGGGATTGTTTACGGAACTGGTGATTTTACTGGTCATTGCGCTGGTGATCTGGATGCTGCAGAAAAGACGGGATGACTGGAAAGAGATCTGTGGAAATTACAGTGTTTTGTTTGCTGTTGCAGCACTTGCAACGAGCTATGCATTGATTCTGATTCCTCCGACAACAGCAAGGGCACATTATGGTGCCGGTATTTTTCTGGTGATTGCCTGTATTCAGGCAATTGTACAGCTTGACAGAAAGGATCTGTTTGTTAAGACATTACAGTATAGTCTGGCAGTGATTTTATGCCTGTGGTTTTTAACTACTTATTCTGAAAATATGGTTAATTTATGGAGAATTAACCGGGAGGATCAGGAGAGGATTGAACTCATTCTTGAAGCAAAACAGCAGTATGGGGAAGATGCAGAGGTGATCGTTCCGCAGCTGCGGCCCCAGTTCGAGAATCCGTACAGCACGGCGCATGATTCGGATCTGACAGAGGATAAGGATCATTGGATTAATATGTTTTATGAGTCCTATTATGGTGTGAAGTCGGTTATTGCAATCCCGAGAGAAGAGTGGGAAGAACAGTTTGGGAAGGAAAACGGATGATAAAGAATAAAAAGACAGGGATATGGTATGGACTTTACTTTCTGGCAGCAGCGTTTGCCATTATGCTGCTTGCTACCCGGTCATCCTTTCTGTATCCGTGTAATAACTGGGATGATGCAAACAGTTATTTTTCAGTGGGCAAGGCATTGTTCCATGGGAAAATGCCTTACCGCGATGTGTTTGATCAAAAGGGAATGTATTTGTATTTCTTTTATGGATTGTGTTATTTCGTATCGCATACAACATTTCTGGGTGTATTCCTGATGGAGGTGTTATTTGCATTTGCAGATCTTTGTGGGATATTCTCTGTTTTATGCCTGTATATCAGGAAGAGTACAGCTCTTGTTCTGACACCGGCTGTGCTTGCGGTCTGTTTCTGCTCTTACAGCTTTTATTACGGCGGATCGGCAGAGGAGTTATGTTTTCCGTTCCTGATATGGGGCTTGTTTCTGGGTTTGCGATATTTTAAGCAGGATTATCCTGAACGGGAAATGCCTGTGAAAATGCTACTTTTTGCCGGCGGACTGGCGGGGATGGTAGCTAATATCAAGTTTACCGTACTGGGTTTTTTCTTTGCATGGATGATGATGGTAGCATTTTCCTATCTGGCCCGGAAAAAGTTTACCGGTGCTGTGAAAGCCTGTCTGTGGTTTCTGCTTGGAATGCTGATACCGTTTGTTCCGTGGATTCTGTATTTTGCTGTGAGAAAAGGGTTATATTACTGGTATTGGGGTTATGTGTATATTAATGTTTTTTCCTACAGCAATCTCAATGCAGAGGGACCTTCTTTCGGAGAAAGAATTTATACGCTGGCTAAGATTCTGTACTATGTGATATGGAAGAATCTTATTTATTATGTATTCCTCATTCCGGGATTCTTTTTCGGAACATTTTGTGTCGGAAAGAAGATTCTTTCCCATTTGTTTGTTCCGGCACTTGCCTTTTTTCTGTTCCTTGGAATTTATATTGGAGGATCAGAGCTGCCTTATTATGCACTTCCGCTTGCGGTATTCACTGTTTTAGGCTTTGCACTGATTGGCTGGATTTTTGAAGCATTGGAAAAGCATTTCATAAAGCCTGAAAAGAGCATACCGGTCTGGATCCCTGCTATTGGATCTTTGGCTGTGAGCGTGGTTGTGGTAGGACTTGTTTCCATGAATGTCTTTTTTATGAAGGTGAAGAGGGAAGATATTTTCCTGTATCAGTTCCGGGATATCGTCATGCAGACGGAGAACCCGACGCTGTTGAATGTGGGATGTCTGGATGCCGGATTGTATACGGTGTGTGATATTGTTCCGACCTGTCAGTGGTTTCAGACACAGACCATACATATGGATGAGGTATATGAGGAACAGAAGCGTTACATTAAAGAAGGACAGACCGACTATGTGATTGCAAGAGATGGCTATCCTGAGAAAATTAATGACCGGTATGAATTGGCAGCGGAAGCCACTTTTGAAGAAAACGGTTACAACCATAACTGGTATCTGTTTCGGCTGAAGGACCTTAATAAAACATCCTGAAGGAGTAATTTAAGTGAAGAAAAAGATAGGAATTGCCTTGTTTTGGCTGGTAATAGCAGCAGGATTTGTATTCCTGTTTTCATATAGTACTTCTCCGCTCTATCCGACATACTACGGAAATGATTCGGCACAGTTTCAGACAATTGGGAAATGCTGGCTGAAGGGTGCCGTTCCTTATCGTGATTTATTCGACCATAAGGGACCGTGGATCTTTTTTATTAATATGCTGGGATATTTGCTGACCGGCACGAAGTACGGCATATTTCTGATTCAGATTGTGTGCATGTGGATTTCACTGTACTTTCTGTATAAAACAGCGAAGTATGGATTACATAGGACGGGATATGCACTGGGGACTGTTCTGGTCTCCATGTTTTTCCTTTTTCTGAATTATGGAGAGGCGAATCTGACGGAAGAATATTGCCTTCCGTTTATCTGTGCGTCTGCTTATTATATCTATGTTTATTTTAATGAGGAGTATCATCAGCATTCTCCCAAGGCGGCGTTCCTGTATGGGATGGCATTCTGTGTATGCTTTTATACCAGGGTGACAAACTGTGTGCTGGTAGCTGCCGGGGTACTGGCAATTACCGTTTCTTTGATCCGGTATCGGGAATTTAAGAATCTGTGGCAGAATATCCTTGGATTTCTGGGAGGAGCATTAACCGTATTTCTTCCGTTTGCAGTGTATTTTGCAACACAGGGCGCGTTAGGGGATATGCTGTATGGAACATTTATTTTTAACCTTACCTATATTTCGGATACAACATCATGGATTTCGGAAGCAAACAGAGATACCTATATTAGTTTTATTTATATATATTTTTGTGCCTATAGTATTTTCTTTACCTTATTTCTTGCAGCTTTAAGAAAAAAGCCGGGACTGGCCGGATGGTTTTTAGCTGCCGGAATTGTGGAAATGTATTTATATATCAACTCTTCCCTGTATTATCATTATCCGATGGTGGTGCTTCCTCAGTTTGTTTTTCTGGTAAAGGAACTTATGAGCAGCGAAGAACACCGGTGGATAAGATGGATGAAACGCGGAGCAATGGTTGTATTCCTTTTATTTTTGATTTATGGAATCTGCTATTATAAAGGCTGGCTTTTAAGCATTGAAAAATATCATACTCCATATGATGAAGGATATTATGATATTGTTTCATTGATTCCCGAAGAGGAAAAGCCGTTGCTGATGACTTATGGTGGAGTAAGAGTAAAGCAGATCTATCTGGAAAATGATATTGTGCCGTTATATCCGCATTTTGCGATTCAGGCATGGCATAGCAGCTTTAATCAGAAGGTCAGGGATACCGTACATGACGAATTCGCAGCCTGTAAAGCAAAATGGATACTGGCGGAGCAGCCTTATGATGGAATTGCAGATATACTGAGTGAACATTATACATTGGTTGTGGCAGAAAGCGGATATGAACTTTACCGTCTTAGGGATGAAGGGGAGGAAGAATGATCATACTGAAAATCTCAGGTCTGCTATTCTGGCTTCTGGTGATTCCTGTGGGATTGGGGCTTTTATTCCGGAAGGCTCCCAGACGGGAGTATCTGCCAAAGAAGCTGCAGACAGCAGGTGTGACTTTGTTAATTGGATATTTATTATTGTTTGCGCTTTTGGAGATGGTTGGAATTCCGATAATGCTGCTATCCGTTTATCATGGCTATTCCAGAATGGTGATTTTATATGCAGCTCTGCAGATCTTAGGGGCAGGAGCCGGTTATGGGTTCTGGGTATACCTGGGGAAGAAGACACGGAAAACGAACCTGTCCGGTGCCTTAAAGGAAACAGGTCATTTCTTATGGCTTCGAAGGGCTCCCTATGATAGCTGGGAAGGAAGGATCTTTCTTGTACTGTTCCTGCTTCTTGTCGGATTCCAGCTTTACATGGCTTTTACGAGGGCTTCATTTGACGGAGATGACGCTTATTATGTGGTACAGGCGCTGACCGCACAGCAGACCGATACGCTGTACCGGATTGATCCGAACCGCGGAGTAAGTATGCCGTTGGATGCCCGGCATGCACTGGCACTGTTTCCCATCTGGGAGGCATATGTCGGAACCATGTGCGGCATTCATGCAACCATTATGGCGCATAGTGTGGCACCCTTGCTTCTGATTCCGTTGACGTATCTGATTTATTATGAGATCGGGCGTGAACTGTTCTGCAATAAAAAGCGTCTGCTTCCGATGTTTATGGCATTGATGGCACTCTGGCAGATGTTCGGGAATGTGTCGATTTATACAACGGAGACCTTTTTCCTGACGCGTACCTGGCAGGGAAAGTCCTTTGCGGGAAACTTTATTATTCCGGCAGTGTTCTGGATTTTTCTGTGTCTTTTCCGGGAGGAGGAGCGTGAAAACCGGCAAAGGATTGGTCTGGCGGCGAAAACTCCTTCTGAAACAAAAAAGCAAAAGAAGCTTCAGGGATGGAATAATGCCGGTTTATGGATGATACTTACATTGCTTAATCTGGCGGCAGGGGCGAGCAGCTCATTAGCGGTACTGCTCAGCTGTGCATTAACGGTGGGACTTGGTGTGCTGCTGGCTATCCGAAGCCGCAGGTTCCGGAATCTGCTTTATGCAGGATTAAGCTGCGCACTGGGTGGTGCTTATGTTTTGTTGTATATGATGCTGTAAGTTGGGCAATGATTCGGAACTTCATTCATAAAGTTGCTGATCACAGATTAAGTTATATGTATGTGGTCACTTTACTATATAAAATTGCTGTTTTGTACGAAAATGAATATTTATAGAAAGCAATTTTGCATGGATCTGAATAGTTGCGAGCTATGACAGGAATGACTGGATGTAAACATATGATCAGGGGTTGATTGGATTCATATCAGCTGGTTAGAGGTATAGAAATGGAAAGGGTTTGCGCACATGTTTGGAATTTTTATGGAAAGCCTTGTGATTTTTAAATTGTATACAGGACTCCGGGGATTGTTCGTGCTTTCCCTGCTTGCGTGGATTTATCTGTTGTTCCGTGAAAAGGACAGGACGATCCGGGCTTTATTTGTTTACGCGCCGATTTTGATTCTGATTGTATTCCTGTTTCCTATGAGCCGGAAGCTCTTCGTGGCAGCAGGTCTGGATGGGGAGACCTATTACCGCGTGATCTGGACGATCCCGATAGGAATGGTAGCAGTTTATGGCGGGTGTTCCCTGTTTGCGCGTTTCCGGAAGACCGGAACGGTTGTGATCGGAGCATGTATCATTCTGCTTGGCACATACGTTTATCATGGAACCTATATTTCTAAAGCAGAGAATCTGTATCATATTCCGGATTCCGTAGTTCATGTATGCGATTATATTGGAAACAAGGATGCAGATGATATGGTTACTGCGTTGTTTCCGGATGAGATGATTCACTTCGTACGCCAGTACGATGCGACGATCCGTATGCCCTATGGAAGGGATATGCTGGTGGAGCAGTGGGGCTATTATCAGCCGGTGCATGACATTATTAAGAATAACGAAGTGCTTCCAATGGAAGAGCTTTTGACAGAAACACGTAAGGAATACTGTCAGTATCTGGTTTTCCGGGAGGATCAGCAGATGGACCGGGTGCCGGAAGCCTGTGGACTGATTTGCAGAGTCAGGCTGGATGGCTATGTAATCTATGAAGATCCGGAAGTGACAGAGATTGTTACGGAGTGGAAAAATACATATGGCGTTTAATTCATTTTCCTTTTTATTTGCATATTTACCGATTGTGCTTATTCTGTTTTGGGTGAGCAGAAGATACCTGGGAAGGCAGTGGGCAGATGTCTGTCTGATTGTGGCTTCTCTCGTTTTCTATGGGTGGAATTATCCAAAGTGTCTTCCGGTTCTGCTTGGAAGCCTCATCGTCAATTACGCATGGGGCTGTTTTCTGTACAGGGATCTGACGAAGAAGCCGAAGGCAGCAAGGGGAAAGGCAGTAGGAAAAAACGCAGAAAGGACCGTAGCAAAGACCGTAGAAAAAAACGGTTCGGTGCCGGATGACTTCAACAGAAGGAGAAAATGCATGTTGGGAGCCGGAATTGTACTGAATGTGGCAGTACTGGGCTTCTTTAAATATGCACGGCTGCTTCCTGCACTTCAGGGAATAGAACTGGATGCACCGGGAATCAGCTTCTTTACGTTTACGCAGATTGCATTTCTGGTGGAAACCTATCGGAGGAATATTGTGCCGATGGGAATGAGTGAGTATGGGTTATATGTAAGCTTTTTCCCTAAGCTGATGCAGGGTCCGATTATGCTGCCGGAGGATTTTCAGGTACAGAGGAGCGATGAAAAGCCCACAGAGCAGCGAAGTAATAGAAAATTGACAGAAGGAGAGAAAAAGCGAACACGGGCGGTTTTTGAAGATCTCGCCCCGCGGTCTGCACAAACCGGGGATGAGTGGTGGGAAAAGCTTTTGCGTAATGTGATTCTGATTTCCCTTGGCTTATTTAAAAAGGTGATTCTGGCAGATACCCTGGGACAGGCTGTTGCGGCAGGATTTGAAAATGTGGCGGCACTTCGATCGGTGGACGCATGGGTTGTAATGCTGTCCTACACCCTGCAGCTATACTTTGATTTCAGCGGTTACTGTGACATTGCCATGGGCGTTGCGGCATTCTTCGGCTATGACCTGCCGTTGAACTTTGATTCGCCGTATAAAGCAGTGAATATTATGGATTTTTGGAAGCGCTGGCATAAGACATTGACGGATTTCCTGACAAAATATGTGTATATTCCGCTTGGTGGAAACAGGAAGGGTGCTTTCAGGATGTATGTGAATTTCCTGATTGTCTTTTTAGTAAGCGGGATCTGGCATGGCGCCGGCTGGCAGTTCGTTGTCTGGGGCATGATGCATGGCACACTTTACGTCATTACCCGTGCTGTTTCAGGCTACAGCAGGAGAAAAGAGGCACAGGTGGCTGGTGGTAGAACCGTCAGAGAAGGCTGTACCAATACCAATAACCATGGATTACTTCGGAGACTGTCTCATGGAGTACGCGTGCTTCTGACCTTCCTCTATGTCAATATTGCATGGGTATTCTTCCGGGCATCCTCGGTTAAGGAAGGGGTTCAGTTCCTTCGCAGGCTCCTGACGGGCGGAACCGGAAAGGTGAGCCGTTCGATTGCAGAGGCCTTTAATCTGGATGAATTCTGGTATGTGATTAAAGTACTTCATCTGGATCGGCTGCCGGACAGCTATTTTTATGTGATGGTGCTGTTTCTCATAGTATGCCTGCTGTTCATCTGGGTTTCCCCCAATGCCGTGCAGATTGCAAAGAAGTGCAGATTGAACGCCGCAGTGGTTCTGCTTGCGGCAGTGTTGTTTGTGTGGAGTGTGATTTCCTTCTCGGGAGTCAGCACGTTTTTGTATTTCAATTTTTAGTCTGTTCAGAGCCGTGCAAATCCTGCCAAAATATGAATGGAATGTCTACATTCCGAGTCACATTTGGCAGGATTTATATGGCGAAGTAACCAAATGAGTAAAAGGAAAGCTGCGTATGCAGCGATTTTACGAATTGAGTTCTGAATAGACGAAACAATATATATCTAAGGAGGCGGTCATACGAAAAGGTACAGAAAATTATTGCTCTTATTTATTACGTTCGTGCTTACAGCATTTGTGCTGATGATCGCACTTGTTGCTTATGTGGATCCCTTTTTCCATTATCATAAGCCGTTAAAAAATTTCAATTATGTAGTGGATAATCAGCTGACGCAGAATCCGGGAATGGCAGAGCACCTGGAATATGACAGTGTGATTTTGGGCTCCTCCATGACGGTCAACTTTGAAACCGACTGGTTTGAGGAACTGATGGGATTGAAAACAGCGAAGCTCAGTTACAGCGGGGCATTTCCGAAGGATCAGTCCAACATTATGAAGCTGATTTTTGACAGTAGGTGGAACGGAGAGAAACGGGAGGTTAAGAGGGTATTTTTAGGCGTGGATGTCATTACCTATACTGGGGATGTGGAACAGACGAAATATCCGATTCCGGAATATCTTTATGACGATCAGCTGCTGAATGATGTACAATATGTTCTGAATAAAGATGTGCTTTTGCAGTATGTGCTTCGTCCCCTGGTAGACCCTGAACCGACGAACTGGTCTCATATCTATGCAAGCTGGTGGACGGAAGAGTACTACAATGAGGACTGGGTGCTGCAAAATTATGAGCAGCCCAAGAAGGTGGAAACGGAAACTCCAAAGGACGAGTATGTGTCACCGGTGGAAGCCAATCTTTCTGCCAATATCTGCCCTTATATTGAGGCAAATCCGGATACGGAGTTTGTGATCTTTTTCCCACCGTACAGTATTTTGTACTGGAATGATGTATTGGAAGAGAATCATCTGGAAGCAACTCTCGAGGAGTACCGTTATATTACCGAAAGACTGAATGCTTATGATAATGTGACGGTGTACTTTTTCCCGGCATGTGAGGAGATTATCTGTGATCTGAACCATTATGCGGATTACAGTCATTATCATCCGAGGTTCAACCGTTTTATGACGGAATGCTTTGCGTCTGGCAGCTACCGTGTGAGTAAAGAAACGGCCGGACAGACTGCATCGCAGAATACAGAAGAGAACCTGCAGAAAGCAGATGTGCAGCCGGAAGAAAAAACAATTGATGAATATCTCGAAGAGATGAGACAGATTGTCGATCACTATGATTTTGATACATTGCATGAAAAAATCGAGGTGTGGAATCAGTAATTCGAAATTTACATTACAGGGCATGCAGGATCGGCAGGCCTGGAGTGATGATGCAAAGTAAGCGATACAAAACAGGTATCAAAGTCGGGTTTTTTTGCCCCAGACATCAAAAAATATAAGTAATGAAAAAGGATGAAAACAGACCATGAAAAAGAAAATTCAGTGGAAAGATTTCCTGATGCTTCAGGTTGTATTTCTAATCTACAGCTTCACCAGTCTCACGCAGAAGCTGGCTTCTTCTTTTTTACCGAAGGATGCCGGAACGACAGAAGAACTGGTTCGGCAGCTCCTTAACTGGAAGCTGATTTTGTCGGCGGGGCTTGTGGTACTGCTGCTTGGTGTATATGCATTGCTATGGCAGCAGGTGATTAAGCGGTTTGAGTTGTCTGTTGCCTATGCGAATAAGGCCATTACCCTTTTGTGGGCATTGGTGTGGGGAATTTTTATTTTTCATGAAGAGATTACACCCGGAAAGGTGATTGGAATTTTATTTGTCATGGCCGGGATTTACGTGCTGAACACGGGAGAACGTCCGAAAATGGAGGATCACCAGGTCGTAGAGCATCAGGAAACCGAAGAACAGCTGGAAACAGCAGATCACCAGAAAACAGCAGAACATCAGGGAACAGCAGGAAAGGAGAGCGCAGAATGAATAGTTATCTGATTATATTGATTGTTTCTGTAATGATAGCTTCTTTTGCACAGGTTTTATTGAAAAAAAGTGCGGAGAAGACCTATGCTTCTCCGCTCCGTGAATATTTGAATCTGTATGTCATTTGCGGTTATGGTCTCATGTTTCTTTCCATGTTTATGACCATTGCCTCCTATAGCGGGCTGGATTTTACCAATGTCCCTGTGATTGAATCACTGGGCTATGTAATGGTAATGTTCCTCAGCTATTTCTTCTTTAAAGAAAAAATAACGAAGCGTAAGCTGTTTGGAATGGTCATTATTCTTGTGGGGATTTTTATTTATCACCGTTGACCTGTTGGGCAAGCAGTGTGGTGACGGGAAGATGATCCGGGTTATTTGCCTGTAACTCTTTATACCACTTGCTGTACTTGTACATGCGGTAATTAGTCTTTAATTTACACAACTGGCTTTCGTCAGCACAGGATTTTAGAAATGAGGCACGCTGTTCCAGGTTCAGATCGATATAATCCAGATAAGAAATACGAAGCTCGGCAAGCGGTTCCGTACACCGGGGACAGATTAACTTATGGCCGTTGAGCATATAAATGCGGTTACAGTTCTTGCAGTAATGAATATACATCATATGGCAGGACTCCTTTCTGTTCAAATGAGTGGGTTGCGGTAAGGGATTAAGTAGAGTTTATCTGAATTTGTATTTTACCGTCAATATTTTCTGCAAAAATTCACATATTTTACAGGTAAATTTGACATAAACTTTACATTTGCGGCTCAAACTTTACGAATCTTTCGTTACTGTTCGCTCGTACCTCGTTCCAGTAACAAATTATTACAAAAGAATTAGAAAAGGAATTAAATGGATTTGTACATACTGTAAATTAATGGTATAATATACCATAGCGCTTCAGATGTCAAGACGAATATCTGGATTTTTTAAAGAAGAATTTATCGAAATTTAGCGAAAATCAGTAAAATAATACAAGGCAGGTTTGAATGAAGAGTTTATTTAAAAAGAAAGCAAAGAAAGAACGCCAGCGTACGACACGTAAGGGTTGGGATGATTACCGCGAGGATGCGTATTACAACGACGATTACGAGGATTCTGATGAGTATTACGGTGATGAAGAGATAGACGAAGACGGGGAATACTACGGGGAAGAGCCTGAAGAACATGAAGACGCAGAAGATTCCGGCGAAGACGTGGAATACTACGAGGCAGATGAGTACGATCCGGAAGAGAAAGAATCGTATGAAGATGACGAAGAGTATTATGAAGACGACGAGTATTACGAAGATGACGAAGAGTATTACGAAGACTACGATGAGGAAGATTATGACGAGGATGATGAATACGAGAATGATCGTCATTCCTATGTAGCCTCCCACCGCAGACGCGCTCACGGAATGAAGGGAGCCGCACAGTGGTTTATGAATCTGGGAACCACGGACCATGTGATCATGTTCACAGGGCTTATTGTGGTGATCCTGCTTGTGGTAACCGGTACACTTTATTTTAATGCCAGAGGAAGGCAGGAGCAGATTGAAACCTTTGCACAGGTAGGTGAAGGACTTGAGGATATTCCGGTCATTGGCGAAAGTGGATTAGTGGCAATTGCTGATGCAGAGGCAGCCAGATTGATGGCGGCTATGGAGCAGGAACAGCTCATGGAAGAAAAGCAGCAGGAAGAAGATGCTAAAGCAGCCGGAGAAGAAGTACATATTTTCATGAACATTACCTCCATTCAGAGAGATATGAAGATCAAGTTTTCGAACGAAGCAACCGGAAAGCTGTTTTCAGGTGTGGAATTTGAAGTGAACATCAAGAATTCTTCGGGTGGGGAGCTGAATAAAAAGGATGATGACAAGGATGGTGTGATCTATCTTACCGGTATGAAATCCGGTAAATATACTGTCACACTGGTTTCTCCGCTGCAGTATGAAGATTATGTGTTGTCTTCGATCCGGTGATAATCACCGTGAAAGAAGACATTGAATATAAGAAAGTCGATGTTGCAAACGAAATCAAATCCGAATCCCAGGTTAATGTAGCCGCAGAAGACACCAAGGTGAATCAGACGGTTGTGGAGTCAACCAATACCGATACAGTAGAATGGGTAGAATCCACGAAGACCATCATCGAAGGAACAGAAACAAGTGAGGACACCTACGAGGTTCTTGATAAGAAGAAGATTGCAGATCCAGGGAAGAGTACTTCCTTATTGCTGACGCGTTCCATGCTGCTGGATTCCATGAATCCGGTGGTGCTGCGGGGACAGCTCAGGACACAGGAAAACGAAAATCCACAGCCGGTTGCAACCGAAGGAACAACGGAAGAGCCATCGAAGGCTCCGGCAGAAACACCAACGCCGGAACCACCACAGGAAGTAACACCGACCCCAACGGAAGAGCCGACGCCGACACAGGAGGCAACACCAACCCCGACAGCAGCCGCAACACCGACACAGGAGGTGACACCAACTCCAACGCAGACACCGACGCCAAGCGTATCGCCATCGGTATCTCCTTCCACCTCACCGTCTGCGAGTCCTTCCGTGTCACCGAGTGTATCTCCTTCGGTTTCACCAAGCGTATCGCCTTCTCCCACCATGAGCAAGGAAGAACAGGCAAAGAAGGACACAACCACTACCCTGAAGTCAACAGATGGCAAGGTGATTTATGTTAAGGATGATAACGGAAGCTTCCGCGAAGCCAAATATGCGGATTATTATACCAAGAAGGAATTTTACTTAAAAACCAGTAAAACAACCGGACAGTACCGTTACACAGGCTGGCAGACCATTGACGGACGCACCTATTTCTTTGATAAGAACGGAAACAAGGTCACCGGAGAGCAGGTCATTCAGGGAGCAAAATATAATTTTAACAGCGACGGAAGTCTGAACAGTGGATCCGGACATATGGGGATTGACGTATCCAAATGGAATGGTAATATTGACTGGAATGCAGTAAAGAACAGTGGTGTTTCCTATGTGATTATCCGTTGCGGATACCGTGGTTCAACGACTGGTGCCCTGATCGAAGATCCGAAGTTTAGGAGCAATATTCAGGGTGCACAGAAGGCAGGGCTTAAGGTTGGAGTTTATTTCTTTACGCAGGCAGTGAATGAAGTAGAAGCGGTTGAAGAAGCTTCTATGGTAATCAGTCTGGTAAAGGGGTATAATATATCCTATCCGGTATTCCTCGATGTGGAAGCAAGCAATGGACGTGGAGACCGGATTGATGCAGCCACAAGAACGTCGGTATGCCGTGCATTCTGCCAGACCATTCAGAACTCCGGATACAAGGCAGGTATTTATGCTAATAAAACCTGGCTGAATTCCTATCTGGATGCACCGGGCTTAAGCAGCTATAAGATCTGGCTGGCACAGTATGCAGCATCACCGAGCTACACACGTACCCGTTATGATATGTGGCAGTATTCCTCCAAGGGATCGGTTGCCGGTATCAGTGGAAACGTGGACATGAACATCAGTTACCTGGGATACTAGTATAACAGTTTTAAATTAACTACCCCATATCACTTGCCTATTTTCCCGATA